>TARA_B110000285_G_scaffold175618_1_pt1 | contig 10371 bp, 10 predicted proteins | sample TARA_B110000285 | Tara Oceans TARA_B110000285 (sample SAMEA4397756) | marine metagenome | biome: Polar Biome; feature: [SRF] surface water layer (ENVO:00010504); material: water (ENVO:00002006), including particulate matter (ENVO:01000060) such as... | depth 5 m
TTGGATGTGCGTTCAACCTGTACGATTGTTCATTATATCGACCGTCGGTAATACTTGATGCTAAATCGGCAACTGATTTTCTCTCTAGAATGAGTATTAAATTGTCATTCTGATCATAGATTTTTATGTCTCCAATATCCAAATTTTCTTGTACGACCTGAATATCATATTTGGATTCTGGCGATTTTACTAAATCTGTTACTAAGGGTATTAGCTTTGCTTCGCGATAATCTATGCTTATTTTCATTTAATAAGTAATATCGATTATTTATTAAATGCTTTTCATAATATTGTTAATGATTCAGTCGTAATTACATTATTTAATTGAGTCTTCTACCAACGCCACCAGCAGCCTGTGGGCGCATGGTTTGTAATCTTGCTGGGATAGAGCTACATAAGGCGAATTGTACATGGAGTGATTTTCGTTGAGATGCTCCACCTAACCAATTATTACGAGGGGTCATATATCTTCCAACGGATCCAGCCTTCTTGGGACCACCACATTGGTTGCTGCTTACGAGAGAAGGAATACTTCTAGCTCTTTTTGTTCCATTCATTAAACCTACTGGCATATTATATTATAGAATGATATTATTTTTTTACAAGACTTATTAACAATATAATAAAAATAACCTAAATATAATCCTACGAATTATAGTATATAGTATGGAACACACGAGTAAACTATTACTTCAAGAGGATGATGTATTTAAAACCGATGAAGGACTAATATTTAATCCTTTTAATTCGTCAAATATTGAGATTAGATTGAATGATGTCCAATCTATTCTCAAAAAATATGGGCTTCCATCTAAAGTGGATAACCTAAATCTTTACAAACGCGCGTTTGTACATCGTTCTTATACAAAGCGTCCTGCAATCGAGAATGATCTAGAAAATATTACGATTGTAGACCGTCCGAATGATTGTATGTCTCTAAAAACAAAATCGAATGAACGAATGGAATTTTTGGGAGATGGAATATTGGAAGCCATTACCAAATTTTATCTGTATAAACGTTTCCCTAAAGAAAACGAAGGATTTATGACAGAGAAAAAAATAGCATTAGTCAAGAATGAAGCTATTGGAAAGTTGGCATATGAAATGCATCTAAATAAGTGGCTTATTATTTCCAAACATGCGGAGGAAAAAAAGGTTAGAACGAACCTAAAGAAATTGGGCTGTTTATTCGAATCGTTTTTGGGGGCTCTTTTTTTAGATTTCAACAAAATGGAAATTCGAGACGAAGAACACATGTTTGATGGACTGTTTCGATCTGGACCTGGGTTTCAAATGGCGCAATTATTTGTTGAAAATATCTTTGAAACACATATTGATTGGGAAGAACTGATTGAAAATGATTCGAATTATAAAAATATATTCCAAGTAAAAATTCAAAAGGAATTTAAAACAACTCCGGATTATCTCGAAATTGAACATGATCTAGATACTGGTTACAAGATGGGGGTATATATTTGTCTAAACCAATCTATCCATACAGTTTCTCCTGAGAATTCGGTAAGTTTTTCAACATTTGGTTCATTCAAATCAATTCAAGCGGAAGTAGAAAAAGGCACACCTATGCTTATTTTTATGGGTTCTGGAACACATAAAATTAAAAAGAAGGCAGAACAAGTTGCTTGCGAAGAAGCAATTATGAAAATACCTATTTAAATCATCGTCGTTTTTTTCGCTGTTTAATAAAGTCAATTGATTTGTATATACTACCTTCGTCATTATAAGGATTACATTTAAATTTATCTCCTAAACACTTGGGCCAATAAGACGGATTTTCTTGATCTAGTTCGTGTGCCCATCCAAAATCAATTAATTGTATTCGTCCATTTTGAAATACTAATTCACTTGGCTTGATATCATTATGGCGACAATTATATTTTTTCAGTTCGGTGAGTATTTCGTTACAGTTATCTTTTATATCTATTTTTTTTAGATCTGCGTTGGTCATTTTTCTTCCCATATCGGTAGTAACTAGCATACGTAAGCTGTCATCATAATATAACAGGGTTGGGAAATAATCAGAATCTTTTATTTTATGTAACCATTTTTTCTCATTTTCATATACATTTATTTTGTCTGTATCGAAATGAGTAGATACAAATTTGGTATAAGTGCGATATGTTTTTGATGCGTCGTCATATTTAACAAGTGATTTTTTTGTATTATTTAGTGATTTACGTATATAATTATTTTCGTTCTTAAAAAAGGATTTGATCAAATCAAATAGGGATGTCCAAATAAAATCTGTCATTTAATTTGTTTATATATTATATAGTATGGATTACTCGGCATTTACTGGAGAAACACAACAAAATAACCAAAAACAACAGGCACAGTCAAGTAAACTACAAAATATGGACACTATCAATTTGATTACTGGTATTTTTTTGCTAATTTTAGCAGTTAGTGGTAATTTTATCGCAGAAACATTAGGATGTAAAACACAAAAACTGCTTAGTGAAAATATGTTAGCTAAAAATATTATTATTATTCTAATTATTTATTTTGCGCTTGGTATTACAGATGATGAAAATAATACTCGTCCGGACCAAACGATGATAATAGCATTACAAATTTGGATATTCTTTTTAATTTTCAATAAGATGAGTTTATCTTTTACCGTAATGTCATTTATACTTATTGCGTCTTTGTTGGTTGCTAAAAATTATACTGATTATTATACTAAATTAGATGAAAAGAAACATCAAGAAAAGATAATTACCCTTCAAAAAACATCGACAAATATATTTATGTTAAATCTAGTAGTAGTCGCAGTTGGGTTTATTTTGTATTTTAGAAAACAATATTCAGACTATTCCGACGATTTTTCGATGGTGTCTTTTATTTTTGGAAAAACGACATGTAAATCCATTAAATAAGTAGTTATATAAAATGTTTTAATATCTCAATTTTATATAATAATGCAATCAGCCATTTTAGAGAAATTAAAAATAAAGCCACAACCAAAAAAAAAAGAAAAATATGCTGTTATAATTAGACCATCATCTAAAGAAGACGTTATCATTAAAACCAAAATAATAGATGAAAGTTCTAAACATAAATTGGATAGAGACGTATTGTTATCAAAAGTGAAAACCAAAGTGAAAACATTTATGCCGACACAAACGGCAAAAGCGTCATCTACTATAATACAACCTACTATTAGCAAAACAAAAAAAGGTAAGAAAATTTCTCTTGTATCTGCGTTTACAGAATCAGTAGATCCTACGAAAAAAACGGCGCAGCCAACATCCTCTGTAAAGCGAGTAACAAAAGCACCAGATGATGATGTTATATTTGAAGCAGATGAAGACGTGGTTATTAAACCAGAATTTATTGAACGTATTCCTGAGAAAAAAGAACAAATACTCATTAAAAGTTCAAGTTATTATATGAATAATCGCGAAATTTTCGTGGACTTTATTAACTCCTTGTTTGAACCATATAAAGACGAATTACAACGTCTCGATGGAAAGTTAGATAGTTCTTCAAAAGAACGCGAGTTATTCACACATCAAAAAATAGTTCGGGATTATTTGAATTTATATACGCCATATAGAGGTCTACTTTTGTACCACGGATTAGGATCAGGAAAAACATGTTCATCTATAGCAATAGCAGAAGGTATGAAAAGTTCAAAAAATATATTGATTATGACGCCAGCGTCTCTTCGTATGAATTATATCCAACAACTTATGGAATGTGGTGATCCTATCTTCAAAAAAAATCAATATTGGGATTTTGTAGATGCAACAGACGATAATACTATTAAACAATTGAGTAAAATTTTGTCTTTGCCTTATGATTATGTTCAAAAAAATAATGGGGCTTGGTTAGTCGATATGAAAAAAGCGTCTAATTTTGACACACTAACGTTGGAAGATCGAACCAATCTAGAAAAGCAGATTATTCAAATGATTCGTTTCAAATATGAATTTTTGAACTATAATGGTCTTCGTGATGATAGATGGAACCAATTAACAAATCATGGAACCCAGAATCCATTTGATAATAAAGTGATCATTATTGATGAAGCACACAATTTTGTGAGTCGTATTGTGAATAAGTTAAAACGTCCTGAATCGTTGTCTATGAAAATGTATCATAGTTTAATGAGTGCGAATAATTGTAGAATCGTATTGTTGTCAGGAACACCAGTAATCAATTACCCGAATGAAATTGCGGTATGTTTCAATATTTTGAGAGGATATATGAAAACATGGTCTATACCGCTGAATGTAAAAACGGAGTCGCGAATTAATGAGGAATCATTACGTTCTATTATTCAATCATCGCAAAAAACAAACCAAATAATAGATTTCGTAGATTATAAGCCATCCACAAAAATGGCAAAGATTACATTCAATCCATTTGGGTTTACTGGAAAACATTACGGAGAGAAATACAAAGGAATTCATGCGGATAGTCGTGGAAAATCGAATGACGCTAAAATGTTGATTGATTTTAAAAAGGTTCTTTCAGAACACAATATTGATATTATTCAAGAAGGTATTAAAGTCGATAATTATAAAGCTTTACCAGACGACAAAGAACAATTCAATACATATTTTATTGATGCTGATTCTGGTGAATTAAAAAATGAAAATTTACTAAAACGTCGCATATTAGGTCTAACGTCTTATTATGGAGATATTGAACAATTGATGCCTAGATACATCAAAGATAATGATTTTAAAGTAGTAGAGTTACCTATGAGTGATTATATGTTTGGAGTATATGAATCGGCGCGTATTCAAGAACGTAAATTAGAATCTTCAAATAAAAAGAAGAAGAAACAGCAAAAACCTGATTTATACGAAGAAGCAGTTAGTACATATCGTATTTTTTCGCGGGCATTTTGTAATTTCGTTTTTCCTAGAGCAATATCGCGTCCTTTACCAAAAGATGGTCAGGATATTGAATCCGCGGCAGAAGAAGGAGACGAAGACATTTTGGATGGTACAAATGTGGACGATAGACTTGCAAATGCGGATGGAAAATATACTGCCGACGATCTAGAAAAAATCAAAGATGATATTGCCAAACAATCAGATGAAACATATGAATCGCGTATTTTAGATGCCCTAAAGCGTCTAAAAGAAAATTCTTCCACATTTTTAACAAAAGAAGCACTTCAATTATACAGTCCCAAATTTTTATCCATTTTAGAAAACTTACAAGATGAATCACTAAAAGGTTTACATTTGGTGTATACACAATTTAGAACGTTGGAAGGAATTGGTATATTAACACTCGTTTTAGATCATCATGGTTTCACTAGATTTAAGATTAAGAAGGATGTAAATGGCAAGTGGAAAATTGATATCAAAGAAGAAGATTTGGGAAAACCAACATATGGTTTATATACTGGTACAGAAGATGTGGAAGAAAAGGAAATTATTCGAAATATTTTCAATAGTGATTGGAGCGCAATTCCGGCCTCTCTTAAAAACGAACTCGTCAAAATTAGTTCAAATAATCATATGGGTGAAATTATTAAAACAATTATGATTACCGCATCTGGTGCGGAAGGTATTAATTTAAAGAATTGTCGTTATGTTCATTTAGTTGAACCATATTGGCATCCAGTACGTATTGACCAAGTCATCGGTCGTGCTCGACGTATTAATAGTCATATTAATTTACCAGATGAATTAAGAGACATCAAGGTGTTTTTATATTTAATGACTTTTACAAAAAAACAGATGGAAAGCGACGCATCAATAGAATTGCGTCTAAAAGATAAGAGTAAAATTGATAATACGACCCCTTTATCAACAGATCAAGCATTATTTGAAATATCCAATATTAAAGAACGTATTAACAAACAATTATTACACAATATTAAACAGGCAGCAGTTGATTGCGCACTTCATTATAAGGCAGACGCAAAAGATCCTGTTGTATGTTATTCTTTTGGACGTGTTTCAAGTGATAATATGTCGTATCATCCTTCTATATCAGAAGAAGAAGGAGATGCGGTTGGAAATGCGAATCAACAAAAGGTTAAATTCAAGGCTGTAGAAATGAATTACTATGGTAAAAAATATGCCAAACGTGAAGATAATAATGAAGTATATGATTACGATAGTTTTATGGCAGCACAATCAAATTCTGAAATAAAACCACGACTGGTAGGATATTGGGAAAAAACAGAAGGAAAAAGAGGAAAACTGGTGAAAGTAAAATTTTAATCCAACTGTATAAGTATTAACATATTTGATATGATATAAAATGTATTATTAACATATTTTATATCCTTTATTAAACCTCAGTTTCACCGTTATTTTCACCGTTATTTTCATCGGTCGTTTGTATTTGATTTGTTTCCAAATTTATGTTATTTGGTATAGGTATATTATCTGATATAGTAGGATGAGATAACTGTTGTATAGATAAATCTATGGTGGGTTTACTGTTATTTTGTTTATTCATATTTAAATTCAGTACAGGTGTTGGTGGCATATTAATCATAGGCATATGTGAATATAAATGACCAATATTATTTTTAGCAGTTAAATCCTTTAATGGTGTATTTTGTCCAGACGATCCTACTATAGAGGATGATGTTGACGTATATTCATTTTCCATGTTCATTATTCCAGGCAGTTGTGTTAACTTATCTGTATAATGGTTTACAATTACGTTGGATTTTTCAATAAGTTTTTGATATTGACTAAATTTCTCCTCCATAAATGCTTTAATGTCTACACTACGATTAACAATATGCAAAGATAATAATTTATAAATTTCGATACCAAGTAAATAGTATTCTTTGCTTGTAACCAATTCATTTTCCATTTGTGATTGAATTGATAAATATAGTTCGATAGAACCAATTATACCACAAACTAATGAAACAAGACAAGTAATTACACTAATAAGTCCTTGTTCGATATATGGTTGTAGACCAACTGCAATAACCGAGTTTAAGCCAGATAAAATAATGATGGGAATTCTGAAATAACGCAGTATCCCCTTTAAATAAATAAACTTTCTTTTATGTTGTTCAGACATAATTACACAGTTAAACCGAATATTTTCAAGAATATTTTCGATATCTTCAATATCGCCGTCTACTTTCTCGTGCTGCATATATATATATAAAACATATAATGTCTTAACCAAAATTATTCTTCTAAATTTTTACGCGGAATTATTGTATAATTCTACTAATTCATTTTTTTTCATTTTTCATTTATTTTATTCTTTCATCGGTCTACGTATTTTTATTTTGTAAAAAAAATATATCGTACAATTATATATAAAGATGTTAGCTAAATTTCGTTATAAATGTGTAAATAAGAATATAATATCTAAAATTATGGTTAATACAATTAATCATGAAAGACGAGAAATTGGGTTACAAATTGCGGATTTTCAAGAACGAAAAAAAAAATATCAACAAAAAATAAAATATGCGGAAACCATAAAAAATCAGGGATGGTTGGGTTAAAGTAAAACTTAGTATAAAATATTGGAACAAAAATAAATCAAAAGATACTATATAAATGGTAAATCATTTAGAAATCAATTTTAACTCACAAAATAAAATAGATGATTTTAATGAATTAATAGATAAATCTGATCATACGTTGTTAACTGCGGTTCATATGCCTAGTTGTGGATGGTGTGCAAAATTATCAGAAGAATGGGAACACCTTAAAAATGGTGATATTAAAATGAATGATGATATCACATTAGCATGGGTTCATATGAAAGCTAGGCCTTCATTAAATAAATTAAAAGATGCTAGTATAGATGGATATCCATTTGTGATTGCGTATAGAAATAATCAATCATACATATTTGATGGTGGTGAACGTACTGCGGATAGTTTAGCATCGTGGGCAAATTCACTTGGTAAAAAAGAATCAAATAATCAATCGGGTGGTGGTGGCAGTAAAAAACGTAGAATCAAACGTTCTGTTAAAAGAACGAGAAGAAAACGCACACGTAGAACCAAACGTTCTGGTAAAAAAACGAGAAGAAAACGTACATATAGAATCAATAAAAAAAGAAGTCGAAAGTGAAGACTATAATTTATTCGGATTACTTAAAATTAAACTAATAAAATTGATTTTAAACAATCCATCTATAATAATATATACATCAAATCATGGAATCTACGCAAGTAAATAATGAAATTCAAATTAAACCAGTTCCGAAGAAAATGAGTGCCAAGGCAAAAAAAGAACAGCTCGCAATTGAAAAACAACAAATGATGGAAAAGGTCGATTCTATGACAACAGAAGATATTGTTAGTGATAATATGACGCTCTATTTTGGCGACTGTATTGAAAAGATGAAATTGGTTCCTGATGATAGCGTTGATCTTGTTTTATGCGATCTTCCTTACGGTTCAACAAAATGTAAGTGGGATACAATCATTAATATTGAAGAGTTATGGAAACATTATAAACGTATTGTTAAGAAACCAACAGGCGTTATTCTCTTATTTGGACAACAACCTTTTACAAGCATGTTGGTATCTTCAAATTACGAATGGTTTAAATATAGTCTCATTTGGAAGAAAAACAAGACAACTCAGTTTCTATTGGCAAATTATAGACCGATGAAATGTACAGAAGATATTTGTGTATTTTCTAGGGGTGGTGCTGCGGCTGCTTCTAGAAAAAAAGGTAATATGACATATAATCCGCAGGGTTTAGTTGCGGTTTCTATTAAAAAGAAAAATAGCGAAAAGCGTATTGGAAAGATGTTAAATCAGGCGCATCACTTAGGTCCAAATAATAAGTTGATAAGTGATACCGAGTATACCCAAAATTTCACGAATTATCCAAATGAGATGTTAGAATTCGATATAGAATACGATACGGTTCATGAAACACAAAAACCAGTAAAGCTGATTGAACATCTTATTCGCACTTATTCAAATGAGAATGACATGGTACTTGACAATACGATGGGATCGGGTACAACTGGAATCGGTTGTGTTAATACTGGTCGCAGATTTATTGGTATAGAATTGGTTGAAAAATATTTCAAGTTGTCAAAATATAGAATTCAAGAAGCACAAAAAAAAGAGTAATTGGACCCTTTTGTTTGTGTATTTTTTATTTTTTTGGTTTGTATTTTTTATGATTTATGCTCTATATAATGTGCCATCCTCGTTTTGTACAATTACTGCCTTCTCTGTCTGTAGAAGATAGTTAAGCGTCTTCAATAGACCGTCTACATCATCGCCTAATACTCCACATGATCGATTACATGCGTTACACAGATAGCCACGGAAAATGTTCTTCTCGTGGCAGTGATCGAATACTAGACCATTTCCGTTGGTAGGAAGACGAGTACAAATCGCACAGGTGGTGCCATCTGGTGCCTTGTATGGAATACCTAGGTCCTTTGCCATCTTCATCGCATGACCCTTACCTTCTGCTGCTTTCTTTGTACATGTACCACATTCGGGACGACGAAGACGCTTTCCATCGCTCGCAAATCCATCACATCCGCTGGTATTGCCATTATATTCTGTTAGCGTCTTATCACATGCGCATTTGGAACAGATTTTCGTTTGAGTACATGCCCAGACGTGTTCTAATTCTGGTGAAGCAAAATGTGCCTTATCTGGTTGTCTCTCATATAGATCATACTCCTTCTTGGTAAACTGGGACTTTGTAACAGCCGCTACTACCACCGTCTCTTGTTCTTGAATCATTTGTTCTGTTGTTGACATATTTGTCTTGCTTTTGTGTTTGTTATATGTACAACTACAAAAAACTACAATCAATTTTTTTTTTCATTTTAAATACTTTTTTCATCTAGTTGTTGACCTCCAGGTTTGTTGTGTAGCAAAAAATTGTAAATGTTATCTATTACTTCTTTCATTCTTTGATGTTCCTCTTTTAATTCGGTCAACATCTTATATAAACTAATCTGATCATTATGTTCATATATGCGATTTTCCGACTCATCAATTGTTACCTCCTTCATGAGTTCTTTTTTAACTTCATTCTTAGCTGTTCGTTGATTTTCATTTGTTTTCACCTCATTTGGTTTCACAGCATTTTCATCATATTGTATATTTTGAACCACGAAATTTCTCTCTGCTATTGTTTTTGCAAGAATATCATCCATATTTTCCATTGGTCCGTCATCTTGTGAATCATTAAAGGATACGTCATCGGGTTGTTTTAGTTTCATAGAATCTGCAAAATCGGATTGAGCCGATTGTAAATTATTTTCGAATGATTTGATATTTTTATTTCGTATATCTTCTGCTGTATATATTTCTTCTATGTTATGTGCATCAGATGAATTAGGTAAATCGGATAACGAAGTTACATTTTTAGAGGAAGAAATGGAACTATTCTGATTGGATATTTTTTC
>TARA_B110000285_G_scaffold235129_1_pt1 | contig 10370 bp, 8 predicted proteins | sample TARA_B110000285 | Tara Oceans TARA_B110000285 (sample SAMEA4397756) | marine metagenome | biome: Polar Biome; feature: [SRF] surface water layer (ENVO:00010504); material: water (ENVO:00002006), including particulate matter (ENVO:01000060) such as... | depth 5 m
TTAATTGCTATAAATGATTTAATGATGAAATCTCCTGAAAAAGTAGCTCAACATATTACTAAGTGGCTTTCAACCTATGTTGAAAATGCCAGTATGAATGGATTTGTAGTGGGAGTGTCTGGTGGAATAGACTCTGCTGTTACCTCTACTCTTTGTGCAAAAACAAAAAAAAAAGTTCTTTGCTTAGAAATGCCAATTAAACAGGACGTTGGACAAATTTCTAGATCTCAAAACCATATTAACTGGCTAAAATCTAACTTTAAAAACGTTTCGTCTCAAACGCTGCCTTTGGATTCAGTATTCGAATCTTTCAAACAATTGATTCCTGAAACCAATGATAAAGAAGGACAATTTTTAAGCTTAGCAAATACCAAAGCACGTTTGCGCATGACAAGTCTCTACTATTTTGCTTCATTAAATGGCTGCTTAGTGGTAGGTACTGGAAATAAAGTAGAAGACTTTGGTGTGGGGTTTTATACAAAATATGGAGATGGTGGCGTAGATATGAGCCCAATTGCTGACTTGATGAAAACAGAGGTTTTTAGTCTTGCTAGCTATTTAGAAATCATAGAATCCATCCAAAAAGCCTCACCTACAGATGGCCTTTGGGGAGATAATCGGACAGATGAAGATCAGCTTGGAGCAACCTATCCTGAGCTAGAATGGGCAATGAGTGCCCTCAAAAATGGAGTTCCAACAAAAGATTTCACTGAACGAGAAAAAGAAGTTTTTGAAATCTACCATAAACACCATTTACAAAACCAACACAAGATGAACCCAATACCCATTTGCAAAATACCTAAGGGGTTTGTATAGATTGATTTCTTCTGTATGCAGTCTTCTAATACCTCAAATTAAATAATAATGATAAATATTGCACTTCTAAATTCTCACTCTTATTTCATAAAGGATTTAAATATTTTTTCAACAACTTGGAATCTATTAATATTTTAACTCCATTTTATAAAATAAAAGAATTTTAGAATTTATTAGGAACTGTATACAATGACGGATGCCAAATTATAAGTAGCTTTTTGAATCAAAATATATGCTTTAGTCGTCCTAGAAATACAAAAGAATATTTCTCTTCTAGAAAAATATAGTTAATGAAATTTATATTAAATGGTAAAAAAATGAAATAAAAGAAACATTAATAATGAAAATACTAATAAAAGTAAGTTAATGAAACAAATTAGGGTTAAAAACGCTTTCGACTAATAAGAGCAAGCCCTTAGTTATGATTAATTTAAAGCACGCGGTTTAGCTTTCTAGAAAGAACTTTTTTTAGATTTTGATATTGAATTACCTCTTCTAAAAACTCTTTATCTTCTATAGTAGCTTCTCGCTTCTTAGCATCATCCATTAAACTTTGTATTTTCTGATCTATCAAATGTCGCCTGAATGTTAGTATTGTTTCACTAACCAATTGTCCTACAGTACTTTTTCTGTCTTTTACAAAAATATTTTTCTTTTCCCAATCATGTAATTGATGGGCTTCATCTTCAAATAAAATATCTGTAAGTATTTTACCTAAACCTGGATCTTCCTGTTGTATTATTTTTTCCGGCTTAACCACTCCCTCCATTTGAAAGCACTCAATAAGCTGTTTGTATAAAATCTGAAACTCTGGTTGAATTAATTCAACTTCATCTTGTTGCAAATCAAGAAATATCTTTTCATGTACTTTAGAATGAAATATTTTAGACTCTTCTATTATATTACCTTCTCTGTCATAACTCAGATAGAGATCATCAAAATCTGCTTCTTGATCTCCATATTGAAGAAGTATCCCAATAATTTTTCTCTCCAAAACAAGTAAGGGATTTATATGCTTCTCCTGGCCTTGAGTTTTTTGAATTATCTCCTCCTTTGGCAAATGCTGAGGAGAAATATTTCTCACTGGTGCTTTTTTCTTATTCTGTTCTTGTGCTAAAGCATTAAACAAAACAGTTTCTGAAACCTCCATTGAGCTTGCACATTGTTTCAAATAAATTTCCTGCTTGATTGCATCTGGAATTTTTGAAATACTCTGTACAATTTCACGAACTGTATTTGCTTTTTTTACGGGATCATTCTCTAAGTCTTGAAGAAGTAAATCAGTTTTAAATTGAATGAAATCTCTTGCCGACTCTTTTAAGTACGATTTTATCTCTTCTTGTGTATGATTTTTTGCAAAACTATCAGGATCTTCTCCTTCAGGAAAATTACAAACCTTAACATTCATTCCCTGCTCCAAAATTAAATCAATACCTCGTATCGCAGCTCGAAGTCCAGCAGCATCTCCATCAAACAGAACTACAATGTTGGGAGTAAAACGTCTAACAAGGCGGATTTGCTCTGGTGATAAAGCCGTTCCGGAAGAAGAAACCACATTTTCGATCCCCTTTTGGTACATCTGAATCACATCGGTATAACCCTCTACCAAATAGCAAATATCCTCTCTAGCAATTGCTTTTTTTGCCTCGAACATACCATACAAAACTTGACTTTTATGATATACTTCGCTTTCTGGAGAGTTAAGATACTTTGCGGTTTTTGCAGTGGCAGATAAAATACGGCCTCCAAAACCTTGTGTTCTTCCTGCCATACTCCTAATTGGAAATATTACTCTCCCACGAAAACGATCAACAGCACCACGCTCATTTTTAATTATTAAACCGGTTTCCTCTAAATAATTCTCGGCATAGCCTGCCTTAGTGGCTTTGTTGTAAAAGTGATCTCTTTTTTCTGAAGCGTATCCTAAGCTAAAAAAACGGATGGTTTCATCTGTAAAACCGCGCTCTCTTAAATAACTTAGTCCAATTGCCATTCCTTCGGAAAACTCCCACAAATCTAGTGAAAAGCTATCTTGGGCAAATTTATTTACTAAATAAAGACTTTCTTTAGTGTTGGATTTTTCTTTTTCTTCTTGAGATTGTTCGGTTTCTTCAATCTCAATATTATATTTTTTAGCTAAAAAGCGAATTGCCTCTGGATATGTAAAGTGTTCATGCTCCATCAAAAAGGCAATCACATTACCTCCCTTTCCACTACTAAAATCTTTCCAAATTTGTTTTACAGGAGATACCATAAAACTAGGCGTTCGTTCCTTTGAAAAAGGACTCAACCCTTTGAAATTAGTACCTGATTTTTTTAAAACAACAAAATCTCCAATCACCTCTTCAACTCGGGCCGTTTCATATACTTGGTCAATTGTGTTTCTTGTAATCAAAAGTTAGTATTTTAATAAATTTATGACTTTCTTTACTAATAAAGAATCTTAATAAGGTTGTCCTTATATTTTTCGTTCAATAACGTAATTTAACATTAATTCTAAAGCATCACGGTATTGACCTTTAGGAAACTCAAATAACAATTCTAATGCTTCTTTTCTGTAGGCTTCCATTTTATCTGTCGCAAAATCGAATCCTCCTTTATCCTTAATAAGAGCTATAAGCTCTCGTACCTTTCCTTTATCCTTATTATGATTTTTAACAACATTGATGATTGCTTTTTTTTCAGCTTTTGAAACCACATTCAAGGTGTGAATCAAAGGAAGGGTCATCTTTTGTTCTTTTATATCAATTCCAGTGGGCTTTCCTATTTTCTGCTCACCAAAATCAAAAATATCATCTTTAATTTGAAAAGCCATCCCTAGAAGCTCTCCAAAAAGATGCATTTTTTCAACTTCTGTCGGCTTTGCATCAACTGCTTGAGCGCCTAAAGCACAACAAGCTGCCAATAATGCAGCTGTTTTTTGACGAATAATCTCATAGTATACCTCTTCAGTAATATCAAGGTTACGGGCTTTTTCTATCTGAAGCAACTCCCCTTGACTCATTTCACGAACTGCCACAGAAATTATTTTTAGCAAATCAAAATCTTCATTTTCAATTGATAAAAGCAACCCTTTTGAGAGTAAATAATCTCCAACTAAAACAGCAATTTTATTCTTCCAAAGTGCATTAATTGAAAAAAAACCGCGACGTTTATTACTATCGTCAACTACATCATCATGAACAAGAGTGGCAGTGTGAATAAGCTCAATAACGACTGCACCTCTATATGTTCTTTCATTTATTTTTCCCTTACCTAAAAGTTTTGCTACTAAAAAAACAAACATTGGTCGCATTTGTTTGCCTTTTCTGTTAACTATAAAATGGGTAATTCGGTTGAGTAAACCAACCTTAGAAAACATGGATTGGGTAAACTTTTCTTCGAAAAGTTCCATTTCCTGGTAAATAGGTTCTTTAATACGTTCAATAATTCTCATGAGCTTAGTAAATATATCAAATAAGTAAGACTTTTTGGATTTAGGAAACCTTTCCCTTTAAATCTAATTTATTGGCCAACTGGCCACAAGCAGCATCAATATCTAAACCTCTTGAACGGCGATAAGTTACACTAACCCTAGCGCTTGTTAAGGCAGCTATGTATGCGTCAATTACTGTTTGACTGGCTTGATTCATTAATGAGCCATCAATGGGGTTGTATTGAATAATATTTACCTTTGAGGGAATTCGTCTACACAAAGCTACTAAGGCCTGAATATCTTCTTTTAGATCATTGACACCTTCCCACACTAGGTATTCAAAAGTAATTTGTTTTTTACTATAGTTACACCAATAAAGCAAAGAGTCAATTAAGTCTGTCAATGGAAACTTTTCAGCAAAAGGCATAATTTGTTCACGTACTTCTTGTCGAGCACTGTGCAATGAAACAGCCAGTCGAAACTTTACTTTATCGTCTGCCATTTTACGGATCATCTTTGGTATACCAGAAGTAGATAGAGTAATTCTTCTTGGAGACATTGCAAGCCCTTCGGGATCGGTTATTTTATCTATGGCAGCTAGTACATTTCTATAATTCATAAGAGGCTCTCCCATCCCCATAAACACAATATTAGATAACGGGCGGTTATGATACAATTTACTTTGCTGGTCTATTGAGACTACTTGATCATAAATCTCGTCTACATTTAAATTTCGCATTCTTTTTAAGGCAGCTGTCGCACAAAAAGCACAGTCTAAACTACAGCCCACTTGAGAGGAAACACAAGCAGTTGTTCTGGTGGTAGTTGGAATTAAAACAGATTCAACCACTAATTTATCATAAAGTTTTACCGCATTTTTAATAGTCCCATCTGAACTACGTTGCTGGGTGTCAATATTGATATGCTTAATTTCAAAATGTGCTTTTAATAAGTTTCGATGTTCTAAAGACAAATTGGTCATTAAATCGAAATCATGAATCCCTTTTTTCCATAGCCACTGGTATACTTGCCCTCCTTTAAATGAGGGAGAGCCATGTCTCACAAAAAAGTCTTCTAAGGATTCTTTGGTTAGTGCTCTAATGTCTTTTTTAGTGGTTTCTTCCAAAATTTTTTTATAAAAAACCGCATTGCTGCGGTTTTTATTTATGTTAAATAATCAACATGGCATCACCATAGGAGTAAAAATTATATTTCTCCTTAATAGCAATTTTATAGGCATGTTTAATAAAATCAGGATCAGCAAAAGCAGAAACCATCATCAATAATGTTGATTTTGGGGTATGAAAATTAGTGATCATACAGTTTGCAATCGAAAAATCATAAGGAGGGAAAATAAATTTATGAGTCCATCCTTTGTGTTCATTAAGGAGGCCTGCAGAAGACACTGAACTTTCCAAGCCCCGCATTACGGTAGTTCCTACCGCACAAATTTTTCTACGTTCAGCAATTGCCTTGTTTACTTTTTCAACAGCAATAGCATCAATTATCAATTCTTCAGAATCCATTTTATGCTTTGATAAATCTTCAACCTCGACCGGGCTAAAGGTTCCTAATCCAATATGAAGTGTTAACTCCGCAAAATTAATGCCCTTAATCTCTAATCTTTTTAAAAGATGTTTTGAGAAGTGAAGCCCTGCAGTTGGAGCAGCAACTGCACCTTCATGTTTTGCGTAAATTGTTTGATAACGCTCACGATCTTCTTCTTCTATTTGGCGTTTAATGTATTTAGGAAGTGGAGTTTGCCCAAGTTCATTAAGTTTTGATCTAAATTCAGCATAGTTTCCATCAAAAAGAAAACGAAGTGTTCTCCCTCTAGAGGTTGTATTGTCAATTACTTCAGCCACTAAACTTTCATCTTCGCCAAAATAAAGTTTGTTACCAATTCGAATTTTACGCGCTGGGTCAACCAATACATCCCAAAGGCGTTGTTCTTCATTTAACTCACGCAATAAAAATACTTCTATGCGAGCTCCAGTTTTTTCTTTGTTTCCAAAAAGACGAGCAGGAAAAACTTTTGTGTTGTTTAGAGCCATTAAATCTCCTTCATCAAAATAGTTGATGATGTCCTTAAAGGAATGGTGTTCTATAGTTTCCTCCTTACGATTAAGGACCATTAATCTAGATGAATCGCGATCTTGAGCAGGTCTCTGAGCTAATAAGTCAGTAGGAAGTTCAAATTGAAAATTAGAAAGTTTCACAGGTTAAAATTTTTATAATTAATACCAATAGACTTATAAATATGAAAATGAAATTATCACCTCAAATTGCGGATAAAATTTAATTTTTAAAAATTAGCTTTTAATCGTATTAAAATTAAAACCTGCTATTTATAAATATTAGGTTGCAAATATACCATCTCAAAATAGGCGTTGTCAAGTAAAAAGGCGTTTATCTCTATTTAATTTTAAAATTAAGCTTTCTTAGGTCCTCCCAGAAGTCGGGATAAGACTTTGAAACTACAGTTGAATCCTCAATTTGCAAAGGTATTCTTAGGGCTAAAGGAGCAAAGGCCATTGCCATTCGGTGGTCTTTATAAGTAGGAATAGAACAATTTTTCTTAAAATTTGTACCGGGGGAAAGGTGTAAACTCTCATTGGTAACCTTAATCTTTGCACCTAATTTAGTGAGCTCGGCATTGAGGGCCTCTAAACGATCTGTTTCTTTTATTTTAAGAGTATGCAGACCTACTAAATCACAACCAACACCAAGGCCATAACAACTAACAGCAATTGTTTGTGCTATATCTGGCGCTTTTGAAAGATCTAATTGAATTGAGTGAGGAAGCGGCTTGTTTTCTTTTTTGAGATATAGGGTTTCTCCATCAAAACTAGAAGATACTCCTAATTCTTGATATATATCGCACAATACAGCATCGCCTTGTAAACTAGTTTGCTTAAAACTAGTTAAACTGATTTCAGCCTTTTCAGAAAGTGCTGCAATACTAAAAAAATATGAAGCGGAGCTCCAGTCTGACTCTACTACTTGATTACTCCTTTTGATGTTTTCAAGCGGTGCAATAGTAATTAATTGACCGTCAAAACTAGTGGTAACGCCTAAATTATTAAGCAAGGAAAGAGTCATATTAATATAAGGCATGGAAGTAATTTTTCCAACTAAATTCAACTCGAGTCCTTTCTTTAAAACTGGGCCTAATAAAAGTAATGCAGAAATATACTGACTACTAATATCTGCTAGTAATTCAATAGTACCTCCTAAAAGTTTTTTCCCTTTAATAAGAATTGGAGGGTAGCCTTCTTCTTTTTTATAGGTAATTGAAGCACCAATGGAACGAAGTGCATCTACTAATATTTTTATAGGTCGCTCTTGCATTCTAGTAGAGCCAGTAAGTAAAACTTCACGGTCTTCTATGTGAGAAAAATAAGCGGTTAAAAACCGCATTGCTGTTCCTGCATGGTTAACATCTATAAAGTCTGAATTAGATGCTAGTGCAGCCTGCATAACTTTACTGTCGTCAGAATTAGAGGTGTTTTCTAATTCAAAACCCTTAAATAAAGCTTGCAACAATAATAAACGGTTTGTCTCACTTTTGGAACCTGTAATATTTAAAGAGCCTTCACAGTGTCCAGTAAGGTGTTCAATTTTAATATTCATTAACTATTACGATTTTAGTTTAGGGTTTTTATGATGGCGTTCATGATCTCTTGATGCTTTATGAACTAACTTTTTTTCAAAAGCGACCTGTAAATCCACACCGGTTTGATTTGCCAAGCAAACAGCTACAAAAATAACGTCAGCCAATTCTTCACCTAAATCTATGTTTTTATCACTTTCTTTTTCCGATTGTTCTCCATATCGTCTTGCGATAATTCGAGCTACTTCCCCTACTTCTTCGGACAATTGCGCCATATTGGTCAGTTCATCAAAATAGCGAACTCCATGGGTTTTGATCCATTCATCAACAGCTTGCTGTATACCTTTTAAGTCCATGTTCAAAAATAATTATAAATGTTGATTCTAGCCTTATCGCTTTATTTGATAAATTTGTTAAAAAAATGTCTTTATCTCATGCAGCGAATATACAATAGGGCATTTATCATGCGTCTCTTCATTATGTGAATTAAAGTGAATTGCCTGCATGCCTTGATCTAAAGCGCCTAAAATATCAGCCTCAAAACTATCCCCAATCATTATTGATGCTTCGGCAGTGGTGTTAACTGTTTTTAAAGATTCAATGAATATTTGTGGATGTGGTTTCTTGAAACCTATTTTTTCTGCTGTAAACACATGCTCAAAATAAGATGCAATCCCTGAATTTTCGATTTTATAATGCTGCACCATATCAAAGCCATTGGTTATGATATGTAATCTAAACCTATTATTTAAAGCATCTAAAAGCTCAATAGTGCCATCAATCAAATGTTGAAAAGTTGATAAATATGTAATGTATTGCTCTGAAATTCTATTCACTAGTCCTTCAGGGGCTTTATAATATAACTTCTCAAAAGTTTTATATAGCCTATTAAAACGAAGTTCCTCTTGTGTAATTTGATTTATTCGATACAATTTCCATTGTGCATGATTAATGGGATTGTAAGATTTTAAGAAATCGTCAATCGAAAAAGGCAAATTTGATTCTTTAAATATTTTTCTGAATGTGAGTTCTGAATTTTTTTCAAAATCCCAAAGGGTATGATCTAAATCAAAGAAAATGTCAGTTACCGATTCAGTATTGATCATTTAATATAGTTTTTAAATTCTTGATGCCAACTTTTATTCTCTCTAATAGGATTAAAAAAGCCATTAGAAATCACAATTGTAAGCGAACTGCAAGATAAGGGTAAGTTCTCATAAATATCCTTAAGCAATTGAAAGGCTTTTTTAGCTGACATTTCCTTTAACCCTTTTTCTGTTGTAATTATTGGATTGACCTTTAGGGGTAGTAGAAATTCATTGGATAAATTATAAAAATAAAATGGAGTTGCAGTTCCTGCTCTAAAACCTAGGGTATTTTGATATCCCATGCTGTAATCTGAACTAAATTCTTGAGCCACTAAACTTTCATATACTAAGCCCAAATCCCGAATACCCTTACTCATCCTAACATCTGAAAGGAACTTGTGAGTTAACGATTGAAAAGTTTTTTTTTCACGACTCAAAAATTCATTTTCATTTAATTGAGATTTGACTGAAACTAAAAGACCTAAAGAAAACAAATCCCCCATTGTTTTGATGATTTTTTGGTAACTCAAATTAAAAGTTGATACAGTAGATTCATAAGGTGAACTTTGTGAAAAAAGAAAAAATATTTTAGGTGAAACAATACTAGATTTAAAAAGATATTTCCATGTTTTAAAGGTATCAAATGGATCTTCTTTTATCCTAAATAAAACTGCTAATTGCTCAAAAAGATGAAGTAAATTGAATTTCCATAATGAATAAAAAAAATCACCTAAAGAAACAAAAAAAGATCGATGCTTGTATCGAAAAGGAGTCGAAACCTCTATAAGTACATTTTTCTTAGGGTCCTTTTTTTTGTCTTTTAATTCAAAAGACTCTGGAAATAATTTAGCAAGTGTTTTATGTAAATTTTTTATCCAAACATCTACAATAGGAATTTTTAAAAAATTAAACTGCCCCGCTATGCTTTGAGCAGGGTCGAAAAATCCTTGATGTGTTTTTATATGTGGCAATGCTTCTTCATAACGTGAAAGAAGAAAAAAACTAGCTGCAAAAATATCAAAACGGAGAAAGCTTTCTCCTTTAATTTTAAAGAAAATAGGGAAACCTTCAAACCGCTCCACATTTAATTCTTGAGACTTTACACCTTGCTCAAAAAGCAACGGATGAGCGGGAATAAAAAACTCATTTCCCAACTGTTTTTTAGTATAACTAAATTTTGGTCCGGAATGTGCTACAAAAACCTCAACAGCTGTTGTGAATTGAATAGAAACACTTAGCATATTTTCAAAAATATGTTTAAAAATATAGGTTAATCTAGGTGTAATTATATGGGTGTATACTAGTACCATTTCATGAGATATATTCGTCTGAAAAGCTAAAGTAACCTTTTTCTGAAACAATTAAATGGATGGTTTGATTTGAGAAAAAAATTTACTTTAACAAGATGTGAAATATCATATCAACTAAGTATATACTT
>TARA_B110000285_G_scaffold235602_1_pt1 | contig 10355 bp, 5 predicted proteins | sample TARA_B110000285 | Tara Oceans TARA_B110000285 (sample SAMEA4397756) | marine metagenome | biome: Polar Biome; feature: [SRF] surface water layer (ENVO:00010504); material: water (ENVO:00002006), including particulate matter (ENVO:01000060) such as... | depth 5 m
AAATATGGATTCGCCTGATTTGCCGCATTGAGCGGAATCGACACACCCGATGCAAAAGCAGGTTCACCGAGCAAATGCATCAAGCGCACATACCATGCGCGCAACGCACGTTGAGCGTCCGATAGCCCCGCACCGTCTGCCGCGCCGTTGTTCCACCATTTATTGAGTTCAGCCAGCGACCAGTAATCGAAAATACTCGTGCGTTGATCGTCACCACCAAAGCCTTCGCGGCCCAGGCCTGGTTCGCCGACTTCCTGGCCATGATAGACCATTACAGGCCCACGCGAGAGACCAAACAATGTCGCCGCTACAGGACGGCCAACTTCCATGCCTTGCGCGCCCCATGTTTCGGGATGTGCTAAACGAATCTCGTCATGGTTCTCAGCATAGCGCACCGCACAGTCGAAGAAGAACCCGCCGAGCTCAGACTCCACCGCATCCAAATCATTCGCCCAGAGCTCACCTGCAGTCAAATGCTCCAAAGTATCGTATCCAGGATCATCATACACCGCGTGAAATCCGGCATCAAGCAAAGTAAGCATCACACTATCGTTCTCACGGATCGCGGGATCGCGGCTCGGCACTTTCGCCGGATCATCATTATATGCTTCTGCGTAAAAGAACACGTCAGGCGCACGCGTCTGCGCACGATGGATCATCCACTTCCAAAATTCAGGTGGCACCATATGCGCCATATCCACGCGAAAGCCATCCACGCCGAGCTCTTGCCAATACGCGATAATCGCATCCATCTTCTGCCATGTATCAGGCACTCGTTTACGCGGGCTGATCGCACTTGGATAATCCGGCGCACGATCTCGATTCAAGAAATCGAAGCCGTAATTTAATTTCACGGTTTCATACCAGTCACCATTCGACGGGCGCCAGCTCGCCACGTTATTGCCTGTCACGCGCCCATGCACACGCTCTGGGCCGAAATAGCCATCCGCATTGCCCACCAACCGCGCGGTCTCATTGATAATCTTGCCAGTGTGGCGATCGACCGTCGGTAAACGCAACGGCCCACTGCCCTCGGCGACTTCAGGCGTGAGATAGAAAAAGTTGTTGTCCGGATCAAAATATACTCCGGTGCGATCCTTGTTACCAAACACCAGATCGGGGCGAATATCCGACTCGTAGCTGCGCGCTACGTGATTTGGCACAAAGTCGATCACCACCGACAAGCCATTAGCCTGCATCCGCTCAGTCAGCGCTTGAAATTCTTCAAGGCGCTTGGCCGGTTCGTCCGCAAAGTCTGGCGATACATCAAAATAGTCTCGAATCGCATAAGGGCTACCTGCGATCCCTTTTAACAGATCTGGATCGTCTGGCGCTTGCCCGACGGCACTATAATCGGTCGACGTCGCTTGTTGCAACACGCCGGTCAGCCAGATGTGCGTAAAGCCGTCCTCACGGAATCCCGCGAGCACACGCTCATTCAACGCGCTGAACTTGCCTGCACCATTTTCAGCCAGAGTGCCATTCACCTGGCGCGTCTCGTTGGCATTACCAAACAACCGTGGCAGCATTTGGTAGATTCGTGGTTTGGCATCGATGGCACCAAAGCGCCCCTTCAATTCCAACGCGCCTGCCGGACTCACCGCATAATATTCTGGCAAGTAAAGATCCTCTGCCGAACGCGCAATCCGCGCCTGCTCCGAAGTAACGATGACATGCTCGTTCAGCGTAAACCACTGCACCGCACGCACACGGTCAAACTCGCGCCCCGGGGTTTCCAATTGCAGCTGTATTGCATCGCCCAGTGCCGTCACCTTGAACGCATCGACCGGAGCGGCTTGCCATTTATAGTTTTGATAGTGACGCGCCTCGAGCACCGCATTGCCTTCAATCTTTAGAATGACATCGGCTTGAAATGCCAGAAATACACGCTGCTCGACATCAACTTCAACCACGGTCGAACCGAAGCCTGGCCCTGCATCAAGTGCCACCCATAGTGACGACTCCGCAATATCTGACTGCACGGGAATTTTGAGCGAAAGATCGCTGGCATCGAGACAACCTGCCACTGAGCAAGCGCAAAAAAGTGAAGTAAGGCGGAGTAACATTGTTTGGTGAGACATGAACACTTATCTTTGTTAATTCCAAGACAACGATTCTGAAGCGAAGCGCACAACTCGCCCCATTTGACAGTTGAACGAATTCATGGTTCCCGCGTAAGACACAACGCACTAGCTTGCTTAAATACCGAATGATCGAATCCCCACAAACCTCACCTACCGTCATACAACGCTTACTCAAGCGCCCGCTATTACTGATCCTAGTTGCGAGCTTAGCACTACACTTACTGGTGGGCTTGGGGATCGGTAGCTGGAAAATGTTTATTATCCTCACAGAGGACGAAGCAGAAATCGAAGTCGTAATTCCGCCAGAAGCAATCCAACCCAAGCAGCGTGAGTATAAATTAAAGACGATGCGCTCACAGCGCAGCACTGCAATCTCCACTCAAATACCAATCGCGGTCGATCTCCCCTCCGAAATTAACCTACCTAAAGTTGACGTGCCCAAGCCCAGCACCAACAAGAGCGCGATCAAAGCACGCGGCAGTGCCGGCGACCTCGGCGGCGGACTGGGTGGCGGCGCAGGTGAATCTGGCTTCGCCACATTGTTTGGTAATACCTCGCCACTCGCCGGCGCACTCGAAGGCACCTTCATTGACTTCAAACAAGACCGCTACCGCGAAAACCCACCCAAACAAGGCTGGATGGATGCGGGTAAAGATTTCATGCGCAACTATCGGCTCACTGAATTTCGAAAATTTTTCAGCGCCCCGCAGAAGCTCTACGCCACACACTTCTATATACCACTGATGAGCGCGGACGAAGCGCCGCGCGCCTATGGCGTGGAAAACCTGGTGCAGCCGAGTCAATGGATCGCGGTCTATCAGGGGAAATTCCGCTCTACCAAAGGCGGCACCTTTCGATTTGTGGGCACCGCCGACGACATTTTGATCGTCGGGGTCAAAGGCCGCACCGTGCTCTCTGCCGGCTTCACCGAATCGAATCCTGGCAAGTGGACACCAGACGATGAGCCGACCCACAATGCGCCGCCCGTATCGGAGTATTTACCCAAGCTCACCGCGGGCGATTGGTTCAAACTCACTCCCGGCGAGGCCACGGATCTGAGCGTCGTGATCGGCGAAATCCCCGGCGGCGAATTCGGTTGCTATTTGTTCATCGAAGAGAAAGGCGTGAGCTACGATAAAGCCGGCGACGGCCGCCCCATCCTGCCCGTGTTTAAGCTCAAAGACTTCTCACAATCCGAGCGCCAGACGATCTCGCAAGATGGCTATGAAAAACGCATGGACGGTCCAGTGTTCGGGTTTTATTAAGGGATGAGGATTTAAAGTCGGTGGCTTCCTTTAAGTGACCGGCCATTGCATTTGGAGTCGGAAACCCAGACAACATTTGCGACGGGGCATCTAAACCCGTCAATTGATCCAACCCAACCATGCGACTGTTCGAACGCCAGGAGGTGGGACACTCCTGAAAGAAAGTCTTCAGGAGCGAGGGCGACTCGCCCTCGTTTGCATCAACTTCGGTTCGACGTGGGCGAGTCGCCCACACTCCTGTCCCACGCACTAGCAACGACGGAGCGTTGCCCTCCACAAACAGCCGAAGCAAGCTTCGGGGGTATCAGGCCCATCGCGAATCAAAAAAAGACCACAGCCGAAACTGTGGTCTTTTTTATACGCGAGAACGAATACTGAACTATCCCCGACGACGCTTCGCCACGCAGAGCAAAGCCAAGGTGCCGGCGATCAAGGCATAAGTGCTCGGTTCGGGAACGACTTGGAGATTGTTCACGTATAAACTATTCGCAGGAATATCGCTTACAGTACCTGAAACGTAGAACTTAAAGTTATCAACCGCTCCAGACAATGTGATGTTTGCGAGTTCAAAGCTACGATTTTGAGATGGAGTCGCAAAAGATGTGCGTTGAATTCTAGCAGTCATGAACGTCTCCGTTACAAACTCAAACTCAAGACTGTAGACACCGTCACTCACGTAACCCCAGTCCTGTCCTGCACCATCACCTAAATCAATACCCGAGCCTGGCTGTCCGAAAAAGTAGCTATCATTCGCAATACTAAAATTAAAAACCGCAGTATTATCGCTTCGGATATCGACCCCTTTCGAACCATTGCGAAAATTCGCTGCAAGGTCGAGAGTAAACACATCACCTGCGCCTAACGAAGAGGAGAAGGTACGAAACACATCAAATGATTCGCCATTATTTGCCGCGATACGGAAAGCATCAGTTCCGGACGAGTTAATGTCTCCCCCCGGAGAACTCACAGCTGTCGAACTGGATATTTCAGATGTAGTGTTCGCAGTCGAAGTGAAACCCCATCCTGCAAACCCTGTTCCGCCATTATCAAAACCGTCGGTGCCATTCCCAGTCCAGCCATCGCTGTATGCAGCATCAGACGCGTCATCGAAAGCAGTTAAAGCAAACGCGCTGCTCACCAGCACGGACATTGAGGCAATCAGAAGTGTTTTTTTCATAGTGAGTCGAATTGAGTTCATTTGATTACAAATAAATAAAAGCCTTAATCGAATCCGTGAAAATCGCAAGGCTAGTCAACAGTTGATTCGCGGGGAAATTCACCAAGATTGAGTTCTTTCGTGGAAGCGACACTCTTGTCGCTTAGTTCCCACAAGCTCACGCACCGCCAAGCGACAAAAGTGTCGCTTCTACGTTTGGTTAACCAGCACACTTCCGCCGTCCTGGCGAACCTACGCATGGCGTTCGGGACGAACGCCGCTACCCGCTGTAACTATCGCGATACTACGTTTTGTAGGCTCCGACCGCCTCGCAACTAAACTGTTGAATAGAGCGACGGTTTAAAACCACAAAAATAGCATCTTATATTTGCCCCCGAAAACAATGCACTCCGCACTGCTCACCTACACTCATAAAACAATAAATAGACACGAAACCATGAGCTTTTTATATAGATGAACTTCTGGCATCTTGAAGCCGTTAAACTGTTGAATGCAAAAAGCTTTTAAAAAAGTGAAGGATCTGTGAATATTTAGTTATTAATTTAAAAGCCCACTTAAATCATACACAAATATACTTATGAAAAAAATAGCTCTAATAGTTGTTACATCCCTAGCTTTAGTAACCGCGCTCCATGCTTCGACTGGCATATTTGGAGCTTACTTAACCGTAGATGGCACAAAATATAAATCTGACGCTAGTTACGCTGGAAGTGAAGCAACTTTCAACAGCGCTAACTTCGGAAACATGACGATCGGCTCCAGCTCGCTTATACTATCACAGGGCGAAACAATAACTTTCGCAGATGGCGGCCACTCCACTTTCGAGTTTGCTTTAGCATATCGCGTTCGCCTAGCGAGCGACCCTCAATCGACGAGTTCGGGCGATTACACTTTCATCGCTATGGGTGATGGAGTCAGCATTGGAGGAAACGATGAAAAAGCCGAGTTTACCGGATCCACACTCGACTTCCTCAACGGCATTTCAGCACCCGTATCAAACACCATCTATGCGATTGACATTATTCATAAAGCTGGAGCGTGGGAAGGCGGCAGCAACTTCGAACGTCTAGCCAATGTGAACAGTCCAAATCCAGGAGATACAGCATGGGGATCAACCGATGCTTTTACCGCTACTTTTACTGTAGTGGCAGTGCCTGAACCAAGCAGCTACGCATTAATTGCAGGGCTATTCGGACTTAGCTATATTGCAATGCGTCGCCGCAAAGCATAAGTTCATAAACTATTTATTCAAAAGCCGTTGATTACCATGATCAGCGGCTTTTTTATGTCATCATGCACATGCGTAATAGGAGCACTGCTGTCAGAATAAACCAATTCATCCACTGGTTAATCTTTATCGGTGTATTTTTTTTCGGTGCACTGACCTCACTCGCTCGTACCCAACCGCCTCCAGAGAGCATCCGCTTACACGCAAGTATGTCCATGGGTGACGGTCATTTGAGCTTAATACTCCTCACTAAGGGGCAACACAAGCTAAGAGCCAGCATTCAAGACCAGCAGCATAAATCAAAAGTCCATATCACCTACAACCATGAGCAATTGTGGACCAAACAATTCATCCACGGATCCGAGTCGGCTCGAAAACTCGAAGGCACAGAAGCCGCTGAAAACCTGCTGGATCTCTTAGCGCTCAACCCGCAATTTCACTTCAAACAAAGAGATGGATTTAACCTGAGCAGCTCAGCATTAAAGGGCTACAAAGTTGAATACACGCAAAGCGAAGAGCCTTATAAAGAAACGAACAAACACGTACCTGAGAGCCTAAAGCTTTTCGACATATCAAAAGACGAACCACGTTTAATCCGCAGTATCCGATACATCAGCTTTCAAAAATCAACGACACCGTTTGTCCGGCCCAAAGAGCTCGTGCTGACTGACGAAACGACAAGCGAGAGTGGGACAATCATAATCAACGAAGTCTCCTACAATTCTGGAATTCCAGACTTCATTTTCAAATTGCCAGAGTCGAATTGATAGCAAACAAAGCGGCCGCATTCTGTGCCCCGCAGTCGCTCCTACTTTAAACTCGGCCCATCGACCCAGATGCTTTCGATCTGCACGACCTTAGGGTGCTCTTGTGCGCCGAATTCATTCTTCTGCAATTGGCCGACCACCAAATCGACGCCGGCGCTGCCGACTTCACGATTATTCTGACGCATGCCGGCTAAGTGCGGGATGCCGACGTGCCAATCTAAGTGCACCAGTCCTAGTTCTTTCGGGATCTTCAGACCATCTTCAACCAGCGCGTCATAGAGTTCCAGCTTGTTAGTCAGCACCACATCGGGCTGCTGCTTGCGAATTTCCGCCACTGCCGTAGCAATATCCTCAGTGTCCAAAGCGAGCATATCCAATTTGTCCATCTGTGGCAGATGCCGGGATACACTGAAAAAGCCAGCACTGAACTTTTCATCCAACAGCGCATCATCTTTTGCAGGTAAAACCAACAGTGGACGTTTATAGCCCATCTCCAGCACTTTCTGAGTCGCTCGGCGAGCGGTCAAATATTGGTCATTCGACGCACAATTCAATTGGTTATTCAAATGCGTCACGCCGATAACCGAACAGGCAAAGTCATACCAAAACTTAGAATAGCTGCCATGGATCGTATCCAAATCTAGCGCTGCGATTAAAATGAGCCCACGAATGCCGCGCGTTTCGACGATCTGTTTTAACCGCTCTGGCCGCATGTCAGGTTGCTGCAACCAAAACTCCTCGATGCCATAGCCGAGTTGTTCACCACGCTGCAGGATACCCTCACGAAGGCGTTTAAACGTGTGGTTCTGGCTGAGATCCTTGAGCGGCGAACAATTGATCAACGCAAGGTTGGCCTGAAAAGTCGGTTGGCGTCCGGCGCGTAATTGCGTCATCAGCGAATCCACCACCGGATTGCGACGGTAGCCCATCTCATCGGCGAACCGTTGAATCCGCACACGGGTTGCCTCCGGAATCCGTGGATCGTTGCGCAGAGCTAAGGAAACAGCCGATTTACTCACACCCGCAGCATCCGCGACCTGTTGCATGTTGGGGCGTCGTTCAGGGGACTTAGGCATAATTGGACAGTTGAACCGACTTTTATCAGAGTGTAACGACTCAGACTAGTCGACAGTTGAATGTCCATATAAACGACATAAATGGGACTATTTCATGCTCTAATCACTCCAATTGACAGATATAATCGCTCCAATGCACGGACTCACTCGACAGTCAGCCCTCCGCGCGGTTAAACTGTTGAACTGTTGAACTATGGAACCTATTACTCTCGCAGCGAAACATAGCTAGTCTGGTTTAGAAAATCCATATTCGGCCAATATTTAAATTAGGCCACTTATTCTGATGCCTTTCTTTAATCATAGACACACCTGTTGCGCCAAAGTGGTCCTTTTCGGGCTACTCTGCTTAATTGGCCGAATCAGTCATGGCGAAGCGATGCTCCAGTATTTCAATACGGATTGGGCTGAGATCACCCGTAAGATGCCGGAGCTCGCTGAGGCGGGTTATTCGTCCCTCTGGCTCCCTCCCCCAACCAAGGGCAGCGGCGGCCTCTCGGTCGGCTACGACCTGTGGGACCCGTTTGATCTAGGCGGCAAAGACCAGCGCAACACGGTCCGCACTCGCTACGGCACCGAAGCCGAACTGCTTGAGCTCGTTCGAGTGGCTCACCGCTTTGGCATCCGTATCTATTTTGACAATATCATGAACCACCGCGCCTTTGATATCCCGGGGTTCAATGAAGACACTCCGATCGATGTTTACCCAGGTCTCGTGCCGGAGGACTTCCACCTGCAAACCACGCAGGAAGGCTTTTACCGCAAGTGGGATAACACCCGCGACTGGAACAGCGCTTGGCAGGTGCAACACCTCGGTCTCGCCGACCTAATCGATATCGCACAGGAGCCCGGCACCACTAACTACAACTTTGGCCCAAACGAAGGTGATACCTTCCCTAAGATCAAGTTAATCCGCGACCTCGAACGTCCTGAACAATACGCGTACGACAAAGACGGCAGCTACATAGGTTTCGGCGGCCTACTGCCTCTTGCTGAAGCACTCCTCATTTCCGAAGGTAATCCGACACCGGAAGATGCACAAATCAAAGCTCGTGCGCAGCTATACCTCACCGACAACTCTGGCGTGTACGAAGAGTATGTCGAAGCCTACCTCAATCGCGCCGCGCGCTGGTTGATGGATCGCACCAAGGCCGATGGCCTACGCCTCGATGCAGTCAAACACATCCGCGCCGATTTCTTCGGTGCCACTTTTGGCGAGGGCAAAGACTTCGACGATTACGGATATTCTGGCCAAGTGCAGCGGCAGTTCAACCTGACACGCGGTTTCAGCGATGCCAACCACCGCGACTCCCTATTTAACACCGAAGCACCCCGCGACGATGCGATGCTCTTCGGCGAACACCTCGGCGAGCCTCCTGGCTATGGCCCCTATTTCGATTCGGGCATGCGCTTGGTGGACAACCCACTACGCCAACAGTTCAACGATCGCCTCGGCAGTCCTTGGAATGGTCTCAGTGGCTTTGATAGTGCTGGAGCTGGTGGCTTCGACCCCTCGCTTACAGTGATGCACGCGCAGAGCCACGACAACGACTACGCCTCTCGCCGCGAACTGCAGCACGCCATGTATTTCACACGAGCAGGTCTCGGGCTGCTTTACACCGACGGCAACTACCAAGCCGAAACGCTCGGCGAATCCGGCGGCGCTTTTCCACGGCATGCCAACACCTCCTTCCTCGGTCAATGGGATGACCGCCGCGTCCCCAACATCCTTTACATCCACGAACAATTCGCTCGCGGTTACCAAGTCGGCAAATACGCCGACGGCGATGTCATTATCTATGAGCGTATGGATAAACGCGAAAACGGCGGCATGCCTGATAGCGACGGCGTCACCATGCTGTTCATGCTCAATGACGATTACTCGACAGGGCACGGACGCAGCTTCGACACCAGCTATCCAGCAACTGCTGGCGGCAGTGATGCCTACTTATATAACTATTCCGACTATGGCGGCGGGTTTTACAAATACGCTTCCGATCTCACCAACGGCACCACCGCCATCCCTGCTGGCGGCTACTTTGTATTCGGCTGGAAAAACCCCGATCCTTCCACCCTCTGGTCCGCTTCCGGTGGACGCCCCATCACCTTTTACCAAAGCGGAGTCGAAGTCGGCACGGTCGATATCCTCCGTCGCGATGGCCCCAACGGTGATGCTGACTTCCACGGCGACACACTCCCCCCCGAAAGCCAGCCAATCATTAGCAATCCTGACAGCGGTGACTACACTTATACCGCTACCATTCCACGCATCACCGATGGCAGCGACCTCGACATCATTACCCGCGTCGATGGCTCAGCAGAGAATGTACTGTTCAAACTCGATGGCGGCATTGACCTCAATGGCACACGACCGGCATCGACCAATGTGGGGGTCGCCAATAACGACCCCGTCAACCGCGATCATCCACCAGCACTTTCTTGGGATATGTTCCTTGGTTTCGAGCAGCCGACTTTCATCAAGCGTATCCACCCGGAACTGTTTGCGGCACAAGTCACCGGGGCCCGCGACATCACCGGTTCCGCCGGCGCAGAGACCTTTTCCACAACAATTGGCCAAGCCGGATTCACCATCATCGAAGGAAGTGGCTCTCGCTTCACTGACGGCGACACGGCCGACTTTCTTTATCACGATCCTGTAGGTGCCGTCGCTGACGATGCAGGAGTTTCCAGCAACATGTTTGATGACGATGGTAGCGCAATCACGCTTTGGGCGAAAACCAACTCCGTCGGTGCAGGCTAT
>TARA_B110000285_G_scaffold222759_1_pt1 | contig 10349 bp, 2 predicted proteins | sample TARA_B110000285 | Tara Oceans TARA_B110000285 (sample SAMEA4397756) | marine metagenome | biome: Polar Biome; feature: [SRF] surface water layer (ENVO:00010504); material: water (ENVO:00002006), including particulate matter (ENVO:01000060) such as... | depth 5 m
GTATTACCAGTGTGAATAAGGATATACTCAAAATTAGGCACATCACGTACCCATAGCATTCCTTTGTGCATTTCGCCATACTTCTTATCATATCTGCCGTGAAAGCCCCCCACAGTGCGTAAGGTGACCTTATAGGTTCCTGAAGGCACACGAGTCTCACCGGATACTTTATCCTCTCTGAACTCGTCCTCTAGGGTGTAGCAAAGAAACTGTCTCTTACCTCCTGTAACATCAAATAGGATACCATTAGTGGAATCCTTTTGACTGCTAAATCTTAGTACTTCTAGCTCCATTACTCTGCTTTTTTAGCAAACTTTTCTAATCCAGCAATACCGAAGCTACCAAGGGTTACTATAACAAAGCTGTTATACGTAAACTCATTGATAGGCAGGTCGCTACCAAAAGCTCCTGTTATCACATCGGCAAGCATTACAATTACCATTACAGCAAACGATAGAAAACCGATTACAGTTTTCTCGTTGTACTTGTTGTCATCTTTAAAAATTTCTTTGAAGCTCATAATAATTATTTTTTGTTATGTTGGGTTTTGTATTCTAAGTATAATTCTTTAATCTCACCATCAGACATACCTGCCGTAGCTAAGTCTTTTAGTACTAATTTGAAATCCTCGCCTGATACATCTTGAATATTTGATTCCAATATATCCTCTATTTTAGCTATTTTCTCTTGTTTGTTATCAGAAAAATAAACGTCAGTGAATCTGCCATCTACAAGCTCACCTCTATATCTGTAGAAAAAGTGGTTAAATAACTTCTTCTCAAACATAGCATCACCATCAGCTATTTCTTTAATCTTAGCCTTCGTTGCAGGGGGAATCTCTATTAATTTCTTACCTAAGAATGGTTCAGCAAGGGTAGAAACAGATTTTATTTTTATAAATATTTCTGTGTTAGCTTTTTTCTTAATGTCTCTAACTCTTTTCGAAGTATCCCATTTCTTGTCAGGAGTAACATACACCCTGCCTTTTAATCCAAGTGCCGTTTGTAAATCACTTACTTTTTTGTAGCGTTCTTTTTCAGTAAGAATCATGTGGTGCTTCTCAGCTGTGTTATAATAACTATCACCAGCAACGAACATTAAATCTGCAAAATCATAAATTTTATCAACCAATATGTTACGGTCACCTACAATTATTTTCTCAAGAGCAGCTTGCATTCTTTTTGCAGAAATATCTACAGAGCCGTTGGTTTTATCGTAAGCCTCAAGAGCTATGACTTTGAAAAAGTCTCGCGTGTTAGGGTCTAATTGACCTTCTATGTAAGCCTCCATCTCTTTGCTACTATTCTTCTTGTATATCTTTTGGCCAGACCAAGTGTCGTAATTATATGCATATGCAATGTAAGCGTTCATTGCAGGTGGAATTGAAGGAAGAGGAACAGCTTTAATTGCAGCATCAAATATGTAACCTGCGTCATTTAACATATCTGCTTTTATTCCTTGATTATCCCACTCTACCTTTTTTCCTCTAATAATAGCAACCATATGGTTTGCCGCTATTTCAGCTAAAGCTGTAGTACCAAGAAAAGTATGCGCTCTAGGAACAGTTAGATATTGCATTTTTCCTTCTGCGTTTTTGCCAATAGGTATAAATGTAAACATCGTCTTCTTGTAATCAGATATTTTCTCCCATTCATCATCATCAGCAGCAAGCTGATTTACAAGACTGATTAAGAACGCACCCGCAAACATCTGACCTTGCTTTGACAGAAACTTCTTCGGATTATTCTTTGCGTAGCTAGCAGCTCCTCTGAATCCTTGAATAGCTGCATTAAAATAAGGCATTGCAGCATCTACATCTCTAGCTACCGTCCCAGACGTAGAGAAATCAGCTAACATAAGTGCCTCTTCAGTTGCCAAAGACTGTAGCTCTGCTTCAGGCATGTTAGGAAACTCAGCTCTTAAATCTTTCTTAACTCTGCTGTATATAGCAAGTCTTACAGCAAGTTCTGATTTTTCACCTGCAAAAGAGGCTACATTAAATACACTGTTTATTATTTTAGAAGCGGCGCTGCTTATAGCACCTTTGCTAGACCTTTGCATAACTTTCTTAGGTTTACCCATAGAGGCCATCCATGTAGTAGCTCCACCGTTTGCCATGTATTCTTCAACTAGTGCAGGGTTGAATAATGCGTCTTTTAATCCTATTAAAGAATCTACAGCAGCATATGCCATCATTGCGGGTACAAATCCTTTACCCTTCTTATCGTAAACTCCCCTGCCATAAACAACCTCAGGTATAAATCTTACAAAGGCTGTTATAGCGAATGCCGTACTTGTACCTGTAGCAAACATCTTCAAAGCTGTTGACCCTGTAATCAGACCAATGGCTTTTCTAAGACCGGGTTTCATGTTTACGTAATCTTTTACGTTACCCTTAAGAGAAGGCTCTAATTTAGATTCTATCTGAAATCCTTTTAGTTCACCTTCAACACGATAAAACACATTAATAAATCCTTTATCAGCTGGTTCAATCCCTAATTTTTTATTTACGTTAAGGTTCTTCATGAAGTCAACACCAACGAAGTCTCTTTTAATAGCTTCGAGATGCATCTGAGTCATCATTTCATTCTGATGCCCTTTAGCTCTAACAGAGCGCAGGGCAGTACTTAATAACATTCTAGCGTCACTAAATATAGTACTATTAGAACCGCCTTTAAGAGATAATATAAACTCTTCAGAAAGATTACTTCCCTGGAAAGCTCCGTTATGAGTATCTCCAAAAAAGTGTTCTAAAAACACTCTAGGAGAGTAATCATCATTCTTAAATCTATCGTATGTCTCGTTATTTATAAGACCAGCATCCCGTGCCATTCCTAATACATCACTAAAAGCATCAAAATATTTATCTGCTCTTTCGTTAAGGTCGTCAAACTTCTTTTGACCGTCTTTACCATGTTTTCTAATAAAGTTAGCTTCATAAGCTGATATAGTTTTAACAGCGTTTTCTAAATTCATCTCCATATCAAAAGAAGAACTAGAAGGGTGTTGAGGTCTAGCAGCTTCTGTGATTCTCTTATCAATGGCCTTAATATATTCAGCCTGTTCTATTAACTCTTGAGTAATGGCTTCCCTCTCTGCTTTAGTTTTAGCTTTCTTTCTCTTTTGTTTTAAAACTTCTTGAGCTATTTTAGCTCTTTCTAAATCAACCTCAGCAGCACCTTTTTTAAAGTCTCTGTTTTTATCTATCTGTATAACTCTTCTTAAGTATATGAGGTCATCTAAGATTTTCTCATCTGCAATACTTAAACCTTTAAATATATCAGCTTCGTACTTCTTAAATTGGCTATCAGCATATCTAACAGCTCCGCTTCTCCTTGTTAGTAAAGAACGAGTATAAGCACCCAGTCCTTTTGTTAAAGCATCTCTTAAGCCCTGGTCTCTATTAATCCAACTCTTCGCCATCGGAGCCCATTTCCACCATTTAAACGTGGTAGCTTCTTTAATAGCAGCTTCGTTTTCCTCGCGCTGGGCCTCCATTTGCTCTATCAACATACTTTCCTCTACCTTGCCATCTATGTAAGCCTGGAGTTCTAATCCAGAAGGCTTAGTTAATGGAGGTAACGAAAGAACTCCGTCAGCGTTTTCCGAAACATAAGACATCATAGAAGGCATGACGATGTTTTTAGCCAAAGCTTTTCTGGAGTTGAATATATTTCTACTGTTGTAGCTTTGAATTAAAGCATCTTTTTTCTCGTTATCACTAGAATTGGGCGGTAACGACACACCAGAGCTTTTAGCTATGTCCGCAATTTCTTTAATGCTTAATGGCCTTAAACCGTAATCTGCTGCTATCTCATCTATTTTTAAATCTTCAATTCTCAGCGCATCGGTATTACCTGACATAATATTAGAAATATCTTCTGCTATAGCTGGGTTCTTGTACATTTCTTTCAAGGCCTTTCTTTGGTCATTACCAATTATATTACCATGTACAGTGGTTCTTCCTATTAGATAAACATTACCACTTACCGGGTCGGTGACCATGTAGTCTTGTTGGTTTTTGGTTATCAGCACGTCATTACCCATTTGTCTGGCAGCCCAAGCGTTGTAAAGCATAGCTCTAGTGTCACCGCCCGCGCCTGAATCGCTGGCTTCAGATTTTTTAAACCCGTATTTATTAGCGAACTCAACTGAAGCGCCCCTTTTTATAAGTTCACTTACTTCCCAGTTTTTATCTATGCTAGCCTCAGCTGGTGAGAATCCAAAGCTTTGAGCACCGGTTTGTATACCTACATCCTGCAAGAACTCCATTAGAGGTGTAGCCACCGCCATTCCAGCTCCCCAAGAGGCTGGTAAGTTCCCGTATCCAAATAATTCTATTCTTTTACCACCTGATTCTTTTACAGTATTTTCACGAGCAGTAGCGTAATCAGAAATATCTTTTTTAGAATACCTAGGGTCTTTGCCCATAGCTTCTTGTATGCTAGCTATGTCGGTCTTTACTTTAAAAGCAACATCAGTAGTTCTGTCATGTAAGTTTTGCAGCGCACCACCGTTAGAGAAAGTATACAAGATATATCTATATCCTTCAGGCGCATTGGGTATCTCAATAATAACTTCTTTTACGCGTGTCTTTTTGATAAGCTCTCCTAACGCCTCTATACCGTTTGTTCCTAAACCTTCAGCTAAATTAGAGGAATAATATTGTTCCTTATCCATTAGCTTTTGCAAGCCTTTTACCATCTCTTCAGGTGAAGAGTTGTTGCCAATTTCTTCTGCCTTGGCTGTGTCGACAGATGGTATTATTTTAGCATTAGATATTGATTCTTTAAGATTCTTAGCTATTTTAGGAATCATACTCCCCATTGGTGTCAAGGCAACTTCCAGTTGTTCCATCACTGTAGCTTGACTATTATAAGCCATACCACCCATCTCTTCTATAGTCTCTAGATGGGTTTCTTTAAAATCATTTAAATCTGCCATAGCTTTTTCTAGCCTAGCATTAGCTTCTGCAAATTCTCTAGAGGCAAGATAATTTGGGACTTCCATTGACATATTAAAAATCAAGCTTTGTTCAATGGACATATTAGCCGAGGCAACTGCGCCATCTATGATAGCTTTTATTATCTCAACTTGCTCTTTTGTAAATTTATAACCAGGAGATGGCGCGAGTACTACATTGTCTAAGCCTTTTCTTTGAACAATTGTTGTAAACTTTGCAAGTTCGTAGTTAAAATCATTCGCCGGCGTTGACAACATTTCAAGCCATGCTTTTTTCAGAGAATCAGTCAAGCTATCTGGAGTAACAGCTTTCTCTAATGCTTTATCAATAAACACAAGTTTTAATAACTTATGGAATGGCATGCCCTCCGTTGTTTCTAACTGAGTATATGAGTCTTTGTTTATCTCCTCCAAAAAGGCGGTTTCTATCTCTCCAGCAAGCCCGGTGCGAACAGCTTCATTAGCTGTTCCTAATACATCAGATAAAGTATTTGATAAATGACTTGTTATTGCGTATACCAATGAATTTCCAGTCTCATTAGTATCACCATATACTTTAGATGATTGAGCCAAGTAACTTTGTGCTGTAAAGAGAATAGGTATTATTATATTTTTCTCTCTAGCCGTAAGCGAATCAGGGTCTCCTTGTAGCTTATTTGAAGCTTCTCTTACTTCTTTTTCTATATTAAATAAGAAAGAAGTACCATCGTCTTTACCTCTTTTTCCTCCAGCTTTTCTTAATGACTCAACCACAAGAGCTGACAGCCCAAACATAGAAGAATCTTTATCTGCTAGAGCAAGATTCACCACTACAGCTGGTGATTTTAGTTTATTGTTAGAGCTTGGTTTTAAATAACCAGAAGCTATGTTTATTAAGCTGTTGTTTATATATTTAATATCAACTCCTATAACCTTTGCAACAGCATCTAAATTACTAACAGCCTTGTTACCTAAGTTATTAGAAGTTTCTTTTGAAGGCGTTACAAAATCGGTGTTAGAAATATTTTCTAAAGATGACTTTTCTTTAAATAAGTCTTGGAAAGCAGGAGCAGCCATTATCATTTCCGGAGAAGCTGATATTGTCTTATACCCCAACTGAGTTAAAACATCAGTTAGTTTAGAGAAATCATCTCCTAATTCTTCAGCAAGCTTTTTGTTTATTGACAATACAGGTAGTGTCGCAAGTTGTTCTGATATATTCTTAAATAAATTAACTTTTTGTAGGGAGTCAGCATCATATCTATCGGCTCGTGCAGCGCTGCGCCCCTTTCCTGCGTCTCCTACGCCCACGCCTTTTTTGTCCTGTAAGGCGCTTACATTAGCGGCGTTACCTGCGTAAAAAGCTCTATAACCACCTTCAATAAGGGTGATTAATTCTTTCGCTAGACCTTGTGTTAACGAGACTGGATTTTGTTCAGTTATGCCTTTATAGGCCTGTAACGCTCCCTCGCTGTTTTCGGTAGCTTTCTTTAACGTAATAGGTATACCACTGTCAAATCCTTGTTTAACTTGATTTAAAAGCTCTAGAACATCTTTGTTAGGAGATGTAGGAGAAATTTTAAACGTAATACCAAGTCTCTCTAATACAGAGTTAACAAAATTTATTATTTGGTTTTTAATACTAGGCTGTTCTTTAAGTACAGCCTCTAGTTTGGATTTGTTTGAAAAGAAGTTTAAGAACTCTACTATGAATTCCTCTTTATATTGCTCTCCTTTGTATTGGCTAGCATGAGCAAACACAAGTTGAGAGATGCGATTTCCTTTTGAGTTTAATACTATATCTCTTGCTTGGCTATATATTTTTTCTAAGAATACAGGGTCAGATTTTAAAGCATTGATAATAGGATGAATCATCTCATGCTTAGCAACATGTAGTCCATCGCTCCTCCTATCACTCAGGGTAGATTCTTTTGATATATATATCGTCTGAGTACCAGGGTCGTTAAAACCTTTGAGGGTTTTATCCGCATCTTTGCCGGAAATCTCTTTCCACTTATCTTTAACCTGTTGGTTTGAATCTAATACAACTACTGTTTGATTGGGAGATAAGTGTATTATAGCACTTAACATCCTAGTTAAATCAGTAGCGAGTCTATCGCTCAACTTGTCTACACCTTCGATACGTTTATCGGAAGCTACAGGTTCGCTTGACTCCTTAGTTTCAGCTTCAGGTGCTAAGCTTTCCGCAACCTTAGCCTCTGGCTTCTTAGAATCACCCTCTTCTGCAAGCTTTGTTAACTCAGCTTCCTTAGCAAAAGCTTCGTCTACCTTAGCAGCACCTTCTGGTGTCTGACGTTCTTTTATAAGTATTTGATAAGCAGCTTCTTCTGCATCTTCACCTTTAAGGTTATACGTAGTTGCTCCATCCGGACTAGTGAGGGTCACGTTCTTGACGCTCCCGTCTTTGTTTCTCTTGATAGCTTTAACACCGTTGTTATTAACCATAACAGCCCCTTGAGGAGCTGGGCCACCTTTCGCTTTATAAGTAAAGCTACCGTCTTCATTAGGCTCTACAATACTCTCTGAAACAGATAATCCTAGGTCTTTTAAAGGTCTTTTCTCAGACTTTTCGTATGAGTCAATATCAATAATATTACCTTCATCTGTCTCAACAGCTAATCTTTGACCATCTTTAATCAAAGTACCTTCAACAGTTTCGTTTGTTGCAGGGTTCAAAAATCTGACCCTCTTGTTTATTAACTTGGAAGGTGTTGATTTATCTAGACTTTCCTTAGCTTCAGCCCGCTTAGCAGCAAGCTGTTCAACTAATTCTAGAGCGGTATATAAAGGAACCCCTTCTGCTTTACTAACAGAAGCAGAAGTTTTCTCTCTGGTTTGTAGGTCTTGTAACTCTTGCTGTTCATTAGACTCTACCTGAAGCTCTACTCCAGCCTTAGATTCTAACTGAGCTTTTTGCATTAGCTTAGCTACAAGTTCGTTTTTAAGACGGCTTTTTAACGTCTTGTTTGGAGACTCTTTGATGTCTGATATTAATTTTGTAATACCTTTATTTAGAGACACTAACTGAGCTTTCTCTTCAAACCTTAGTTTCCCATAAGCCTGATTAGCTTTTTGAATAAGTTTTTGCCCATCAGCTCTAACACTAGCAGCCTCTGATAATATTATCTTCTTCTTCTTTGGGTCTTTTTCTCTACGAGCAGATTCTTTTAAATCCTGATACATTGTCTGAAGCTCTTCGTATTCAGCCATGTTTTCTTTTAACGGCTTATTGTATAAGCTGCTCTCTATTCCATAAGAAGCGTTAGCGGTAACTCCAGCCATTGTTGCTCCCATTCCTCCACCTAAGATTGCAGCATCAGCCAATGCTAGTGCATCAAATTCTTCTCCGGCAATGGCGTGAGCGAATAATTGATTAGTGAACTCTACAGCAGTTTCTTCAACTACCTCGGCAGATGTATCGTAAATAAATCTACCAGCAGCTCTAACGCCAGGTTTTGATAAAACTGAACTAACTTTTTTAGAGTAAGGGCCAAGATATTTTATAGCTTTATTGTAAGCCGCTCTTCTTGCTGTAAGCGAAGCTGTTCCTATGTTATCGGAAACACCTATAGCGCTTCTAAATCTACGAAGGTTACTTAGCCCACCAAGCACTTTGCCCATTACAACTTCGGCAGCACCAGCAGCGACAGCTAAAGTAATTTTATCTTCAGAAGATAGGTCTAACCTATCTCTGTATCCAGCGTATGTGTCTAAACCACTACTAACGCCCATCAAGGTCATACCTATAGCTGGGTTAACCACTGTAGCAGCCATAAGACCAACAGACTGAGAGCCATAGAATACAAATTTCAAAGCTGCATTAGCTTCGTCACCATCTCTCCAAGACTCTGTAATACCTCTGCTATCATTAGGGTCTAGTCCAACACGAAGCATGTTGTCTATGTTGTCCTGCTGCATTTCCAAAGCAACCATTTCTGCTTTTTCATATTGGCCGGTAGCGTCAAAATAAGCTATGGCTGCATTTGCACCTATCTTTTTTACAACAGGGTCAGCAGTGGAGTTTCCAAGACCTTCCATAAACTCCCCAAAAAACGCTTGGCCTGATAAAATTTCTCCTTTAGTGGTAAGCGCTTTGTCTTCTATGTATTCTTGCTTAGCTCGTTCTAAAGCTACATCAGCTAATATACTTTTACTGTATGCATGAGTTTCATAAGCTCTATCCTTAGCTTCTTCAAACGAGGTATTTGAATCATACCCCATTATTTCATTTATCTCTTTAGTAGCTTGCTCTTTTTTAAAGGCAAGCTCTTCTTGAGTCATTCTTGAAGCTTCTGATGCTGTTTTTGTAGGCGACCCACTTGTAAACCTGTTGTCTGCTGTTGTTTCTACGTATAGCCCCTCATATTCCTGGACTATCTGAGAAACTTGTCTACCCTTACGTGCACCGTCCATAGCCATGTTACTAGCTACTACGCTCTCGCTGTCTATAAACCTGCCAGGGCGCAATTCTTCAGGCACTCCAGCTTCGTCGTAAATGTTATCATATTGATTGTAATCAGAGGCAGCTGTTTCTTCTTCAGATAGCTCGCTTATAGACGCGGCATCAGCTTCCTTCTTGACTTCCAAGGCCTTTTCTTCGCCTTCGGTTACAGAGGTATCTTTTATTTCAACGCCTCTTTTCTTAAGCGGTGAACCATCTTTTATGTTTTCAATCCAACCAGGAGCTTTAGGTCTTTCAACAGGTTTGTTATTCTCTTCAATAGATTTATCGTAATCATCTGCAGAAACCGAACTTGTATTCTCTTGATTTCCAGTAGATTGAGATTCCGTAGAATCTTTTTTTTTATAATACTTGGATTCGAATTCTTCTTTAGACTTTGTGTATAATCCGTCTTTAGATACTACTCCGTAAACTTTATCTCTGTATTCAGCATCTGAAAATTGAGACGTGAAATCTTCTATAGACTTGGTATAGTACCCCTTACGAGAAAGAACCTCGTATAGTTTTTGAATTTCGTTATCCATACTACAATATTGATTATAAGTAGCAAAGATACAGAATTATAGAAGACCCTTAATCTAACACGCCTTCTACATCTAGCGATTCTCCCGCTACAAGTTTCTTTATTTCGTCAGTTGAGTAACCTTGTTCTGCTAGCTTTTGTTCTATTAAAAGCTTAGACTTAGCCGGCATTTTACCGTAAACTTGTTTCGTTATAGGTACAATGTCTACAGAATACTTACCGCTTAACATAGACTCAACATCAAGACCGCCTTCGTATACGTTTCTTTCAACCTTCAGCATTCCATCTGCTATCCCTAATCCGACTATACTATACTTATCTCTTAGTGTAGCATCTACGAGACCTTTACCTTGTATATTACTTGGTAAAGCCATATATGAAGTTAGCTCTATATCTCTAGGC
>TARA_B110000285_G_scaffold73136_1_pt1 | contig 10323 bp, 12 predicted proteins | sample TARA_B110000285 | Tara Oceans TARA_B110000285 (sample SAMEA4397756) | marine metagenome | biome: Polar Biome; feature: [SRF] surface water layer (ENVO:00010504); material: water (ENVO:00002006), including particulate matter (ENVO:01000060) such as... | depth 5 m
ATGATGATGACGGTGTAAGCGCGGCGGCCGCACTGGCAGCGAGTTTACAAGGTGTAAATGTGATTGTGAATGATGATGACGGTGTAAGCGCAGCGGCCGCAATAGCAGCGAGTTTACAAGGTACAAATACAGATGACGATGCCATAATAGCAGCAGCTACAGTGGCAGCAAATTTACAAGGTACAAACACAGACGCCGCATCTATAACAGCAGCGGCGGCCGCAATAGCAGCTGCATAATAATAATAATAACTATATTCAATCCTATCTATCAAATTATCTATTTTTATGTAATTGAATAAAAATTACATAAAAACACCTTTCAAATATATAACAATAATATTACTAATCCAATGTCATCAAGATTTGTTATGGCGAACATACAAATGCCAATTGAAATAAAACCCGATAATACAATAGTGCCGTTACAACAATTCTCAAATGTGCATGTTGTTTCTATCATATCTTCTATAAATGATGTACATGTTGACCGTTCATTGCCTGATATTATTACACAATCAAATGCAATGTTTGGAAAACAAAAAATATCAGTACCAGAACAAGTGCAAGCACCTGAAAATAAATCTTGCGATGACCCAGACCCTACTACAGAACCACCTGTTGTACATGTTCCACAATTATGGATTCGTCCAGATGAGTTGCGTAAAACACCTCTCCCGTTCAAAAAAAACAGTTCATTCAAAAATCATAGCAAGTACAAACACCGTAGCACTGCAAAAAACCGCGAATTATGCTAAATCTAATTCAATGGATATGGGCGTTGGTTCTTCTCTACCACGAGCGGTTCTGGTAGAAACACTGGTAATTTATCCATAACAGATAAAGTGGAAATGGATTGAAATTGTGGGGTTACTGGTTTTTGGGGGGTGACTAAATTGGTAGAACCGATGCCACGAAGTTGTGATTCTACATCACAATAATTACCACAAAGATGGGTTCTGGCATTTGATGCGGGTAACAATCCATTGCCGGGTAAATGGTTGGTATGTGCTTCACCCGCGGCAGAATGTAAATAAGTGCGATAATCGCCTATATGTTGATTCATTTTTTGCTCAAGTACATAATTACCTGGTGTATTTTTATTGGAAGTAGATGTCATAAATAATATATACACTACCCGTATACATTATTTTGTAGATAACACGAAATTTACTGTGTCTAAATTAATTCAACATGTTCATCAATTCGCTATATTCTGGTGTTTCTTCGGTGAGGGCGTCTGGATTATTTAAGAAAATACAAATACATTTATGAAAAAATGGCATATAATCGTAAGCATACAATATGGCAACCCCTATCTCATGGTCCCTTGACAAAAATCGTGCTGCCGCCATTTCATATAAACGTTGAAAAATCGGTAAATGTTTGGTTTGATTGCGAATATATTGCATCATAAGTCCAGCGGATTCGTCGTCATACTCTATTTCATCACGTGTTTCCTTGTCAAAATCATCACCTAATTCTTCTTCCAATTGTCTTACCGTATCTGGATAATTCTCAGGAATCATTTTAAATATTTCACGTAAACATTGTCTGTATCCGGTGTTTGTTGTATATTTTGGAATAATCAAATCTTTTGGATACATAGTACTATGATAATATGCACGATATATTTATATTCATTGGAATGAATATAAATTACAATTTGTTATGATGAAGTTTATTTTATATTGTTAAGTGTTTATTTTTTACTACGGCGAGAACCTTTTCCTTTGCGACCTCTTTTGACGGATTTACGGCATTTTTTGGCGGATTTGCGACCCTTTCTTGTTGATTTACGACCCTTTTTGGAAGATTTACGTCTTTTTCCACCACCAGATGTGCCAGCAAGTGTGCCAGTAGAAACAGTTGTATCAGCAGAAACACCATCACCACCATCACCATCATCATCACCATCATCACCATCATCACCATCACCAACAGAAACAACAGAAACAACAGTACCATCATCACCATCACCATCATCAGCATTAGCATTAGCAACAGAAACAACATCAGCATCAGCATCATCAGCATTAGCAACAGAAACAACATCAGCATCAGCATCAGCAACAGAAACAGAAACAACATCACCATCAGGAACAATAGCAGGTGCATCTACCTGTGCATACATGCTGTCCTTTACAAAGTCGTCTGCATTCATCTCATTAGAATCTTTAATATCATAATTATCACCTGTTTTAATTGCTATCTTAACCGGTGGAGATAATTCAGTCTGTGTTTTTAAATCATCTGCATCTTTTACCAATCTAACACAAACAGTAGCCATTCTATGTAATTATATATTATAATTACATAATTAAAATCATCTCTAAATACAATCAAATTAACGACTGCTGTGTTTCATTTCAGTATTGGGCATCTCGCGGGTAGATTGTCCACCGCGAACCCAACCATCCATAGCCGCTTCTTCCACTGTGTGTGAAGCATCTTTCACTTGGTTCTCCATTTTGCTATCGGTAGGATACAACGAATAAGCTCCGAAAGATTTCTCCATAATAGTAGAAACGCTCTTTTTCTCTGTAACAGGTTCTCCTTGTTGAAGTCTGGACTCCATAGTAGGGTCACAACTGCCTCTGCCTAAATAAGGAACAGTAATGAAAGGGCGAGAGAACAATTGCAATTTCTCCAAAGGTCTTTCCTCGGTGGTTTTGATTTTAAGCATGGACTCTTTATCAACAGCAGAGTTGTGAATACCATTACCATTTGCTAAACCATTAAAATTCATGGTGGGTTGTTGCATAGCGAATTTAACATGATTATCGCTTAAAGTACTACTAAAATGGTCGGTCAACATATAATTCGCATAATGAGTATTTGTAGTGTTGCGTTGTGATTGGTCTGTGGAATCAGCTCCAATTCTGCCAGTATTATTGAATGTGTAAGGACTAAGGCTTGCCATATTGACTGTTATTATTATAGTATACAAAGAGATAGTATTTTGAATGTAAAATATTATCAAAAGAGAACATTGAAAGGAAATAATAAAAAACGACCTAAATAGAATCATAAATGGGTGCAATGCAACCTAATTAGTATGTCTTGCTAAATTACGTGCACATGCAAATTGGTTGCCTTCCTTACAAGAAATCATACTACCGTAACAGAACTCAGCAAATCCAGCTTGGTCGTTAGGAATAGTAGTAGACGGGTTGGAATTGAATGGGCGTAAAGATTGTTCAAACATAAGTTCGCTACCAGCGTCTTTAAACAATTTATCAGCAATATCAGTATGGTCAGGGTTTGCATCAGCGACAAATTGTTTCGCCTGAGCAAGAATGTCCTTTTCTACATTTTTATTAAAAGCGGGTGGAGCGGGTTTTTTGTTGGGGTTATAATCATAATCGGTGACCAATACGTTACCAAAAACATTATTAGACTCAGGTTCAGTAAAAAGACCGTTGGGAACAGGCATATTATGTTTCTTAAATAAGTCTTCTGTGACAGGAGCATCCTCAAATCCCTCATTCACCTGTTTCTTTTTATCAAGTTTGTCTTGCTGTAGACGGTGATAATGATGTAACATATAAATAGCACCGAGTGTAACAATAGAGAACATTAAGGTTCTCATACTGTTAGTGACAAGAATACTAACAATAGAGAGTACAAGTACGGTACGCGTAATGGCGTTGAGTTTTTGTTGATATGTCATTCCATCAACAGGGAAGAATTCAAACATATAGGGTTGTTGAAAGAGAACATTGGGGTTTTCTCCCCAAAAAGGGACTTGTTTGCGAACACGTTTGATTTTGTGTGTCATGTTCTCAACCTCCTCATTTCCATTATCAAAGTCAGGTGTATTTAATTCATCCGGTAATGTTTTATGGGGTGGTTGTTCTACATTTGGTTGATATAGTTCATTAGATATAGTAGATGCGTGAACTGGTTGGGACATATTATAATAATATAGATTGTATATATTATTATATTATATTGTTTCTTATAATATACGAAATGAGCGACAAAAAATACAAACACGTCTAAATAGTTGTCAGGTTCTCAACTCACCTAAAATAATGATGATATAATTATGAATTATTCTTTAATGTAGAAACAACATCGCCTCTATGCTTGATGCATTCTTTATCAATACTAAGTGTTTCGCATTGAGTATCATGTGGAACAATTTGTAAAATGCATTTAGATTTTTCGCCATATAGGGAATCAACACAACCAGATTCGGCCGTTTTTTTGGTAGAGTTAGTAAACTGAACCCGTTTTTGTGTTTTAGATTTCGAACATCTTGCTCTAAAATGTTCATAACGTTCACGAATTTGTTCATAGGTGAGTCCAGAAACTTTTCCCAGCATGGTATTGATTAATTCATGTAGTTCAAACACGTATTTGGAGAACATATTACGATTTTTCATATATTTTTTATAAAGAGGCATTTTTTTAAAATTTGAACGAAGATTTGTTCTACATTTTCCACAGGGTAATACATTACGTAAACTGAGAATGAAGTCTCTATAATGTGTTTTATCTGCATTCGTAGGATTAACCGGGTAATTAAAGCTCATCGTGTGTAGATAATGCCACATGCCTGGTCCCCATATGCTGGTTAACATACCATCATTGCTATTATAATCATCGTTAGTGTAAATAGAGTTGATATCTTTCAATATAGGTCGTAAACGACGTTTCGTCTTATTTTTAGCAGAATAGGTTCTCTTTTTCATGGTAGTTATATAACAATTATATAATAAAATAGACTAAATAGTTAAAGTATAAATATTTAGTGAGTTCGTTTAACGCATATCCAAAAATATATACATCTATAATATAATGGCGCATATTATAGATGTACTAAGCAGATATGTTGTTAATAAAAAGATAATGGTCGGTATCTTCATTTTTATCGTTTTTATTATAGTAATCATTTGGTGGATGAGACGAAGAAAATCCACAGGTGCATTTGATGATGTAGCAAATTCCATGAACCGTGGTGATACAACTTCAACTGATTCCGGAGCAAATAGTGGAAAAGAAGCATTAATATATTTTTTCCACGCGGACTGGTGTCCCCATTGTAAAAAAGCCCAACCCGAGTGGGATGCATTTAAGATGAGTCAGCACAATAAGTTGAAGAATGGTTATATAATAAAATGTATATCCGTAGATTGTACCGATGATAAGGAATCCACAGCAAAACAACTAATAAATGAATACAATATTGAGTCATATCCAACCGTAAAAATGGTAAAGGATAATACAACAATTGATTACGATGCTTCGGTGAAGACGGCCTCATTGCAGAAATTTGTAGATATAATGTTAGTATAATCACGATATAGCTATATGTTATGAAATTCATTGATTTGTTCTCGGCATGTCTCGATACCATGTTGTATAAGTTCATATCGAACACTGTTTGATTCTGCAACTGTAGATATGTTGGTCAAAGACCTTGTATCAAATGGCAAAACAAACATATAGCGTATATCGTATTTATCTTGAAACGTAATCTTCTGTAATATTTTGTTTAGTAAAAAAACAATATAATCAAATAATGAAAACCCATTTGTATCTGTTTCTTCATTATTTTTAGAAAGTGTGTTAATTCCCATAATTTCATTGGAATTGGCACCATTGTCAATGCATAATTTAACAGGGAAATTCGTAATAAATCCTCCGTCGCAATAAAGTTCTCCATTGAATAGAACGGGTGTAAAAAGTAGTGGAATGGAGCACGATGCGTGTACTGCATCAATCAGTTTCCAGTCGGGATGAGTTTTATATGATATATCCACAGCATTGAATTTGTTGACATTTGTGGCGATTATATGGAGTTCAATGCCAGTTATTGTATGAAATTCCTTCATATTAATAGACAATGGAATATCTTTGCCCAGTAACAGTGGTTGTAAGATTTTTTCAGTAACGGATTTAGAAAAAATACCATTATTCTGTACACAAGCAAATAGTGTATTGATATCATATTGAAATACATTTTGCCATGGTCGTTTAATTAAATAATCATCCAATGTGTTCCAATCATACTTTAACGAAATAATGGTGGCTAATATAGAACCGACGGAGGTACCATAAATAGTTTGTATATTTTCATATTGCCATAACTTCAAATTGTTGGATTCTTTTAAGATTCCATAATACGAAAATCCCAAGGTACCTCCGCCCGATATAACAAGATGCCGTATAATATTATTATGATGTGGATGTGGCTGTGGCTGTGGTATATTATTATACAAGTTAGTATATTCTGGTAAAGATTCTGGACAATCCCGAGAACATTCTTTTGTATCGGAACAAAAAAGGTCAATTGGTTCCATATTTTGATAATATTATTTATTATTAATTACGTTATATGTTTATGTTTATTCTATGAACATATAACAATAATATGTCAAATTTTCTGTTTTCAACAGATGAGGAAAGTGTGGGAAAAATAAATATAGATGATTTATACACTAAATCGCAACAACGTGACCAAAAACAATTAATGATTTTTAATAAAATATTAAACAGGATACACAACAAAATAAAAAGTACAACGCGTGGTCAAAAGAAGGAAACTCATGTATGGTTTGCTGTTCCAGAATACATATTTGGAGAACCTATATATAATCAAGGAGATTGCATAGGTCATTTAGTTGTAAAATTGGAGGAAAATGGGTTCCACGTACAATATATGCATCCCAATACATTGTTTGTTTCTTGGGCAAACTGGATACCAACGTATGTTAGAAATGAAGTAAAAAAACAAACAGGTAAAGTATTAGACGAGAAGGGAAATATTATACGGGATTTAAAGGCAGAACAAGACGACGAGGATATGAATGCGAAACTATTTAACGATAAAGGTAATTCACTGCAAAAAAATAAGAAAGAATATACCCCCCTCGACCAATATAAACCGACTGGTAATTTAGTGTACAACCAAGATATGTTTGATAAGATAGACAAAAAAATGAGTTAAAATATGTATCAGTGAAAATAATGAATATATGCGTGTATTCATTATTATGGTCATTATTATGGTGGTATTATGTAGAATCACTTTTACTGGTACTGTCGTTAGTGTTAGCTGTAGTGGTAGTAGTTTTTCCTCCCGATTTATTCCATGAAGTAGTATTGTACGAGTTGACATGTAAAAATTTATCTGCATTATCCTTCCAATAATTCACTTTCTTTTCTAATCGCAGTTCGGTGGGTGTTTTAGGATAGGTTTGGTCTTGCTTTGCAGTCATGCGTGATAAATCGTCGTCACTTGCTTTGGGTTTTTTTCCAAAACAGTTGACACCGAATTTAACATAGGGATTTGCAATATATCCACCATTAATTCCAGGACGTCCACAATCATTTTTATGACTTGCTGTTTTTGAGTTACAACCACGTCCCTCGTCCAGTTTTTGCAACTTTTCCCATGTTTTTTTCTGTGTGGGAAATAATATCATTTGGTCAGCTGACCACCCATAGTTACACCATTCTGCCCCATTATTATACGCTTTTTCAAGTTGGTCGTAGGTAGCTAAAGATGCATCATATGATTTACATATGGCTTGTGCATCCTCATACGTATATTTATTATTAGCAATATTGAATACTTCCGATTCGGGATCATCGGGATCATCGGGATCTTCTGTTTCACATTTTTCTAATTTGGGTAAGGGTTTTGAGGGTGTTTCAGGAGCCTCTTCTTTCTTCTCGGGGGCTAACCATGGGAATATATCATAGATAGAAATATTTAAAACATATTTGAAAAAGTCAACAAATAAAATTATCACTAATAAAACCCAGGCTAAGGTTTCAATAATAGAAATAAAGAAAGGTTTTGTTTCTTTGTCCATGGGAATACGGAATAAATAAGTAACCAAGTAAAACAGAATAATAGCCATACCAACTACAAATGCCGAAGATGAACTACTCACAAATTCCGTAAAACTGGAGAATAATTCTTCAAATATGCTGCGGTCAGGGTTCTGTTCATATGAATCGTATATGCTATAGGTAATAATAATTAAAAATCCAAAAAACATGACATCCAATGTTCGACTAAGGCTTACGTTAAAACCATTTGGGTTTTCTCCTTTATTAAAAAACTTACCTAACACGAAATAAATTATAAAATATATGCCTAAAAATGTCAATATTAATATCAAGTTTGATTTCGTTACTAAATTAGAAAATGTTGTTGAGATATCCTTGGTTTCTTCCTTCTTCGGTTTTCCTGATTCTTTCTCCGGTTTTCCTGATTCTTTCTCCTTCGTTTTTGCTTGTTCATTGTATTTTTTAACATCTTGTTCTTTATCTTTATTATATTGGTTAACTGCTGATTCTTCATCAATATAATCAACATCTAACTTATCTGAATCATATGTAGTCGATGGGCTTGACATAGTTTTATATTATACTGTGTTATTTTTTTTACGATAAAACAAACAGTAAGCCGCCGGGGAAATGACATCATTGGGGTTGTCTACTGATTCTACTATTCTATCATTGAAATGTAACCAATTCTTTTCTACATTCCGTACAAAGGCAGTGTAATGCCCGCCAGTAACTCCTCCCATATGATTACATATCCCATATAATTCATATTTATAGCTTGACGGTTTATATCCACATACATATTTTGACAAGTCTAAATCATCTAATGGAAACGTTATGTTTTTTTTTACTTTTGAACTTCCGTCTGGGGTAAACCGATTAATTGTAATAATCACTATCTGTGGAAAATTCCAAAACTGTATTTGTTTTTTGATATCTTCTTTTTTCCCGGTTTTTTCATTATACCATGCACAATCGCCTTCAAGTATCTCGGGTTTTACATACATATCTAAGCAATCATATAAGGTTTGTGGTGTTTCAATCTCATTATCTATATGTAGGTCCAATACAAAAAAGTTCTCGGGTTTCATTGTTTGTATTTCATTTGTATCCTTAGATACAATAACGGATACATATATACCATAAAACATATCCATAATCTCTGAATAATCATTTAAATATACGGTTTCCAACATTTTATAACATTGGATTGCCATCTTATCTAAATCATTCTTTGGAGTTCCATTAATATTCATTTTCACATTTCGTGAAATACTTGAATGTATACAATCCATAAAAAATAATAAGAATTCTGGCATATCATTTTGTGCATGCCCTGTAAATAAATCTCTACCCTTTTCTTTAGCTATTTGCTGTACGTTATACACGAATTTACGAGGTGTTACTATCCCATTTCCACTCCACATTATTTTGCGTAATTCATTCCATTCTTCTAATATAATCTTATTTGGAGAACCTGGCAACGAATCTATTTGGGTTTTATCTAATAAATCATTCAATTCGTATGTATTATTCAAAACTTGCATACATGCGTTTAAAAAACACGTATTTCCCAAATTTTCCAAGCCAATTCTCCCCTTATCCTTATACTGAGATAAGTCCATTTCTATTTTCTATATTTATAACAATATAAACGCGAATCTTTATATTATATTATATTATATCAATCTGCATGGACAACCGAGAACCCAATTTGTTTTCAAATATTGAGCAAAATATACATGATATTGTAGCGGAAACTATACAGAATTATCTTTCTGGTAGTTCACGCGATAGCGTTCCAAATATCTCATCTTCTCACCATATTCACCAACAAATTCTTACCATAGCAAGAGATATGGTTCGTTTGGAAAATAGAAGTTTAGAAAATTATAATAGAGTTATGCATGACCATTCAAGGAATATGAGAGAGATTACTACGTTATTAAATAGAATAACAGATATAACAAATGTTACACCAACTAATAGACAACATAATCTATACAATACTACGTTACCGCGCAATCGTCCATCTCCCTCCCGTACACAGCCGCATTCGCGACCACATTCGCGACCACAATCGCAACCACAACCACGACCGCAACCACAACCACAACCGCGACAACCATCTGCTACACCAACACCAGCCTCATCTACTGGGTTAAATAATATTTTTTCACATATTTTATTCCCTTCTATTAATACAAATTTCTTTGAAAATGTACCTGTATTTCCTAGCGCTGCTGAAATAGAAAATGCAAGTGAAACCATATTTTATGATGGTTCAATGGAATTAACAAACACCAGGTGTCCTATTACATTAGCTACATTTCAACCGAGTGATCGATTACGTAGAATATTACATTGCCAACACATTTTTACTGAAGAAGCTTTTCTTCGTTGGTTTCAAGATAATGTAAGTTGTCCGGTTTGTCGCTTTGATATTCGTACATATAATTCAACAAATGATAATAATGATGATAATGATGATAATGATGATAATGATGATAATGAT
>TARA_B110000285_G_scaffold233657_1_pt1 | contig 10312 bp, 10 predicted proteins | sample TARA_B110000285 | Tara Oceans TARA_B110000285 (sample SAMEA4397756) | marine metagenome | biome: Polar Biome; feature: [SRF] surface water layer (ENVO:00010504); material: water (ENVO:00002006), including particulate matter (ENVO:01000060) such as... | depth 5 m
ATGCCAGTTTTCAAGACTGGTGCATTCAACCGCTCTGCCATCCCACCTAATGCTGCTTAACAAGAGTATTTACTGCCTTACCCCTGTGTTGAAGGCGCTGATTATACAGCGCCTTTTAGCACTGACAAGTAACAATTACTCCTTTGGTGCTTTTTCTGCTTTTTCCTTTGATCCAGCTGCTTCTGGAGCCTGTTTTGGCGCCAGTTTTTCGACAATGCGCTGCTTGCGAGGATCATTTGATGCTCTTGGTGCAGCGGTTGCTGCTGGAGCAGCTTTAGGTGCAGTAGTAGACGCACTTGCTTTAGCCGCTGGAGCAGCTGCTGCCGCTGGACGCTCAGTGCTTACTGCGACCTTGGCCGCTGGCTTTGGCTTGTATCTCGGGTCATTGCTGGCGCGAGGTGCCTCTGCTGGTTTGTCTGCTGCTGCAGGCTTGGCTTTTGGCTTGGCTTTCGATCTTGCCTTTGCTTTTGGCTTGGCCTCTGCGACGGGCGTCTCAGCTGCCGCTGTTGCACTGGCTGCTTTGGTAGACTCTGGCGCTGCTTCTACTGCGTCCTTTTTAGCCGCTCTAGGCTTGGCTGCTGCTTTGCGTTTTGGCTTGGCTGCTGTCTTAGCCTCTGGAGTAGTCGCTTGCTTGTCGGCGACGACGTCAGGTGAGCTAGCAACTGCTACCGGCGCTGCTTCAGCTGATGCGGGCTTTTGCTCTTGAGTTGTCTCAGTAGCAGCAACTGCTGTAGCTGTCTTATCCAGCATGTCCTGAGGGACATCTTGACGTTGACGGCGACGGCGAGGGCCACGACGCTTGTCGTCAGGCCGGCGCTTGAGCTGATCGGCCTGAGCAACGGCTACATTGCCATCAACGGCTTCGACTTGCTTGGCTTCTTGAACAGAGGTGCTAGCTTCTGCGTCTCTCGGCTTTGGCTGATTGCGACGATTGTTGTTATTGCGGCGACTATCATTGTTACGGGGCTCGTTGCTGTTGCTATTACTATTACTACGGCCTTCGTTATTGCCACGGTTATCGTTGCTGCGCGGCTCATTACGATTTCCGCTGTTGCGACCTTCGCCTTGAGTTTCGCTAGTCTTGCGGTTCTCATCGTTGCCACGGGTGTTGCCGCCACGATTGTTATCATTGCCACGGCTATTATCATTGCTACGGCTATTATCGTTACGATTGTTAGGCCCACGATTACTGTTGCGGCCACGATTGTTCTGGCCTCCGCGGCTTCTATTATTTCGGTTGTTGCTTCTTGGCTTAGGCTTTTCTTCCTCTTCAACCTCGGCTCCACCAAACATGGTGTCCCAAAGGCGTTTAACCAGACCTGGTGTTTTTGCTTCTGCGACCTTAGTCTGCGGCATAACAGGAGCTGGCGTTGAAGGTACGATGGTTTTAACAGCTGGCTCAGGCAATGCCTTAGCGCCGTCGCTGGCGTCTGTCACAACTTCAACTTCTGGCTTGCTTAGGTCGTGGGCTAATTTGTAGCTAAAGTCGGAGGTGTCTTCATCCTGATTGCGAATACGCACTACTTCAAAATGTGGCGTTTCCATTTCAGTGTTTGGCAACACAGTGACTTGGATTTTGTTGCGTACTTCAATGTCAGAGATTTCTTTACGCTTTTCATTGAGTAGGAACGTAGCGACGGGAACCGGCACAATGGCGCGAATCTCTCGGCTAAATTCTTTTTGAGCTTCTTCTTCGACCAGGCGCAGAATAGACAGTGCCAATGATCTGGTACCCCTAATAGTACCCTGGCCTTTACAGCGCGGGCAGATCTTGGACATAGTTTCTTCAAGAGAAGGGCGCAGACGCTGACGGGACATCTCTAGTAGGCCGAATCTCGAGATACGACCGACCTGAACTCTGGCGCGATCGACAACCAATGCATCACGCATTTTGTTCTCAACTTCTTTTTGATGCTTGCTATTAAGCATATCGATGAAGTCGATAACAATAAGTCCACCGACATCACGCAGTCGCAATTGGCGAGCGATTTCTTCAGCGGCTTCTTTGTTAGTGTTAAAGGCTGTTTCTTCAATATCACCGCCTTTAGTTGCACGGGCGCTGTTAATGTCGATTGAGACCATTGCTTCGGTAACGTCGATAACAATGGAGCCACCTGATGGCAGGGCTACTTCGCGGCAAAAGGCTGTCTCGATTTGGTTTTCAATTTGGTAGCGGTTAAACAGTGGAATCTCTTCCTGATAGAACTTCACCTTACTGGTGAAATCTGGCATCACTGTACCGATAAACGCTGCAGCTAAAGCGTAAGCCTCTTCACTGTCGACAATAACTTCACCGACGTCCTGACGCAGGTAATCGCGAATAGCGCGGATAATAACGTTGCTTTCTTGGAAGAGGAAGTGGGGGGCTTTTGAGCCTTCAGCTTCTTCGGTAATGGTATTCCAAAGCTGAAGCAGGTAGTCCAGATCCCACTGCAGTTCTTCAGTGGCTCGGCCGATGCCAGCTGTACGTACAATCGCACCCATACCTTCTGGAATGTTGAGCCCGCGCATTGCTTCGCGTAGATCAGCGCGCTCTTCACCTTCGATGCGACGAGAGATACCGCCAGCACGAGGGTTATTTGGCATCAGTACTAGGTAACGACCGGCTAGGCTCATTAATGTTGTGAGGGCAGCGCCTTTGGATCCACGCTCTTCTTTTTCAACTTGGACCAGAACTTCTTGGCCTTCTCTAATAGCGTCTTGTATGCGGACGCGACCACCTTCAGACGAACCTTTCTTGAAGTATTCGCGAGAAATCTCTTTTAGGGGTAGGAAGCCATGACGGTCAGCACCGTAGTCAACAAATGCAGCTTCGAGGCTTGGCTCTACTCGGGTAATTTTACCTTTGTAGATATTTGACTTCTTTTGTTCTCTGGTACGGTTTTCGATATCTAGATCGTACAATCTCTGGCCATCGACCATTGCAACTCGCATTTCTTCTGTGTGCGAGGCATTAATTAACATGCGTTTCATAATTCACCTTTACTCGTTATTGGGAGCGAGAGCCAGGTGAGAGACAAGCTAAAAAGGGAAGGTAAAACGGAAGTTGCCCTAGACTGTTGGTGCTAAATATACATTAAAGGTTATTAAGGTACATTAACAGCAAGCTGTCGAGTTTCTTCTTAGGCCAGTTAAAATGCGGCTTTCAGAGAATTATCAGCTTCATTAAAGGTAGCTGCGGCCTGCGGATACTGTCTTGGTTTCTTGTCAGATGGAGCTTGGGAAGCTGTAATTAAGCCTCTGCTCTAAAACTGCCAACCTGCCATGGTCACCAATCAAAAGCTGTTTTGATGGCTGTAAATGACTGACAATATCGTTAAATTCTTTCGTTTGTTTACTAACCACATACTGTAATTCAACGTTTTGAATTGGGCGTCTAAAAAGGACAGCGCACTCAATAACGGCAGTATCTGGTCTAAAAACCTGTTTCTATTCTTGTCTTTCACTGGCTGAGTTCACTCAGCTATTGTTGATTACCTGCCAATGATTAAACCATGGCAGGTAGTCATCTATTCTTTACCCAAGTTTGTGTTTAAACACTGTGCTCAAAACTCAAGCCTTGGAGCAAGTCTACCTTTGGCAGCCAAACGTTATGCGGCCTACCCAAGGGACTTCGCGGGGCAATATAACAACAATTGCCTGTAGCTACAATGAAAGTGAGAATTTAGTTGGGTGATTGCAGGGCAGGTGGGTACAATGGCGCCGTTTCCAACAGCCTATAGTTGCCATATCTTGCCTGAATCAGATGCAGAACCAAAAGTAGAGTCGACGTCAGAGTTCGATAAGGTGTCTTACACCGAGGTCGGCTCTGAGCATGCTGGCCAGCGGTTAGATAACTTTTTAATTCGCCATCTAAAAGGCGTTCCCAAATCTCGCATCTATAGACTGCTGCGCAAAGGGGAAGTGAGAGTTAATAAAGGTAGGGTGAAGCCTGATACGCGCCTCAAAGAGGGCGATATTATAAGAATCGCACCGATTCGTGTTGCAGAGCGTGGCGAGCCTGCGCTACCAGGCAAGCAACTCAAGCGCTATTTGGCGGAAAATATTTTGTTTGAAGATGATGGTCTGCTTATCATCAATAAGCCCAGCGGTCTTGCTGTGCATGGTGGTAGTGGCATCTCTCTCGGGGCTATTGAAGCTCTGCGCGCAGAGCGCCCCAACGCGAAGTTTTTAGAGTTAGTTCATCGCTTAGATCGCGATACCTCAGGTTGTTTAATGCTAGCCAAGAAGCGCGCGGTGCTTTTGGAGTTGCAGCAGGCGATGCAGCGCAACCATATAGAAAAGCGCTACCAGGCTTTGGTAAAAGGCCAGTGGCCCAAGGGTAAGGCGACTATTAATGCGCCCCTTAAAAAGAATCAGCTGTCATCTGGTGAGCGTATGGTGCGAGTTGACGCAGAGGGCAAGGCCTCGGTAACTCATTTTAAGATTGTTCAGCGCTTTAAAGAAGCCACTCTGCTTGATGTCAGGCTCGAAACGGGCAGAACCCACCAAATTCGTGTGCACTGTGAGTTCTCTGGCCAGCCCATTGCCGGTGACCCTAAGTATGGCGATGTACAGTTCAATGAAAGCCTAAGAGACTCTGGCTTAAAGCGTATGTTTTTACATGCGAGCCATCTGCGCTTTAGGCACCCTCTGTCTGGGGACTGGGTAGAGGTAGAGGCGCCGTTACCAAAAGATCTAGCGCCGGTATTGACCAAGCTGGTCTAAACAGACCAGCGATTAAAGAACAAAGACATATAAAGATCTAAAAGGAACTATGAAAGATACAAAATTGGTCATTTTTGACTGGGACGGCACCCTTTCCGATTCGGTAGCCCGTATTTCTCAATGCATTCAGCTAGCGGCAGACGATCACAGTCTGCCAGTCCCAAGCTATGATGAAGCCAAGGACATTATTGGTCTTGGCCTTAAAGAAGCTATTCAGCGCCTGTTTCCTAGCGCTAATGAGGCCATGATTCAGCGGTTTAGCCAGAGTTATTCCGCTCACTATCGTTTGCAAGATGCTGAGCCCTGCGGTTTCTTCCCTGGTGTTTTGGATACATTGGACGAGCTGCGCGCTGCAGGGTATCTTTTAGCTGTCGCCACTGGCAAAAGCCGTGCTGGGTTAGACCGGGTATTTGCGGCAACGGAGCTGAGTGAGTTTTTTCACGGCTCTCGCTGTGCCGATGAAACCCAGTCTAAGCCACACCCTATGATGCTAGAAGAGCTGCTTGCTGAGCATCAGATTGTCGCTAGCAATGCTGTAATGGTTGGCGATACCGAGTTTGATATGGAGATGGCGGTAAACGCCGAGATGCCTCGCATTGCCGTGAGTTATGGTGCCCATGATGTCGATAGGCTAGCGATTTACAAGCCCGTCACTTGCCTTGATCACTTCTCAGATATTATAAAATATATATAATAATCAAGCACTTATAAATTATAGTTAAAGTAAATTCGATATCTCTATAGCACTTTTATGTCGAACCGCTTTAGGCCTGAACACAAGCCTATTAAAGGTAGCCCTATTAATGAGCTGGGGTCATTGCTTCGCACCTCGCTAAAAAGGCTTATCCCCAGCCCCTCAGCCTTAAAGCTCCCCGCGCAGTCATAGGGCTGCTCTGCCTGCAAATAGGCTTCGATCTGCCCAGCACTGAGTTGGCGAAAGGTGACGCTGGTGGTGTCGACTATGCAATGCTCTTTAAAACTACCGTCAGGCTGTTGCTGAACTAGTGCAAGGCCGCTGTGGAAAAGGACCGTTTTCCCTGCTTGAGCCATAAGCTGTTCTTTGGCGCGATCATGGCTGCCAGGCTTGCCTAGAAACTCACCATTGAGCTCTGCCACTTGATCTGCGCCTATTGCCACAGCATTGGCAAATCTTTCTGCAACGGTCCGAGCCTTCTCTTCGGCTAACCGAATCGCCAAAGCCTCCGGGAGCTCACCTGGGTAAGCGGCCTCATCAATAGCTGGTGAGTAGCAGCTAAACTCCAAGTTAAGCCGCTGTAGCAGCTCTTTTCGATAAATCGAAGAAGAGGCCAGAATAAGATTGCTCATAGGTTGTCCAGTTATTAGGTGGCTACTGTGCGGCTGTCTTGGTCATTCTAGAGATACCAGAGCGACGCCTAGGAAACACCTAAGGTGCTCCTCAAAAGCGCCATATGGTACCTGTATATAGTGTCGCCTTAAAGGCAGTGGTGGCTAGTGCAAATAATCGGCGCTTGTTGGTTGCGTGTTTTACCACTTTTTCTTTGACAGATAGCGGCGTGGACCCTATGATGCGCGCCTAACTGGGTACCACCGATATTATGGCACTGCCAACTGAAATTGATCCGCGTAAACTTGCTCTTCAGGGCAACCTTCTCGAAGGCACGGTAAATATAGTTGATCTTCCTAGATTAGAATCATCGGTGAGTTCGATTTGTGAGCCGTTAAAAGCTTCAATACAGTTCGAGCTAGATGAATCTAGAGCAAAAGTTGCTCATGGAAAGGCAGTGGTACTAGTAGAAACAGTCTGTCAACGCTGTCTTGATGGGGTAAAGGTCGAGGTAGAGGCGGTGTTTTCGGTTCAGGTTATTTGGTCTGAAGATCATCTTAACCGAGTGGCTGCTAATTACGAGCCTTGGCTTGTAGTTGACAAGTTGGCAAACCTCAACGAGTTACTTGAGGATGAGATTTTATTGGCGTTACCTTTGGTCAATTACCATGAAGAGGGTGGTTGCACAGGGGATACCTTTCAAGATGAGGTAAGGGCCATTGGTGATGAGGTTGTTTCGGACAACCCATTTAATGTTTTACTGCAGCTGAAGAAATAACCAGCTGCGCTTAATTTTTGCTTAGGAGTTCCTATGGCCGTTCAAAAAAGTCGCAAGACCCGATCTAAACGTGGCATGCGCCGTTCACATGATGCACTGACTGCAGCAACAGTTTCTATTGATTCTGTTAGCGGCGAAAAGCACCTGCGTCACCATGTTACTGCTGACGGTTTTTACCGCGGCCGCAAAGTCATTGAGACTAGCGCCGACTAACTGTTAGATTCTCCTTGGCAAATTCTCTCAGAATTGCCGTAGACGCTATGGGCGGGGATTTTGGTCCCCGGGTCGTAGTGGCCGCGCTTGTAACGTCGCTACGCAAACACCCTAGTGTCTCTGCGCTACTATTTGGCGACCAGCATAAGCTGGATGACGCACTTTCTGACTGCATGGACAAAGCGCTCCTCTCTCGAATAAAAACTCAGCATTGCGATGCGGTCATCACTGACGATGACGACGTTTCTGTGGTTATTCGCAGCAAGCGTGACTCATCTATGGGTTTGGCCGTCAAGGCGGTAGCTGACTCAGAGGCTGATGCCTGTATCAGTGCAGGTCATACAGGGGCTTTGATGGCCCTTGGAATGGTTATTCTAAAAACCTTGCCCGGTATCTCTCGCCCCGCTATCTGCACCACATTTCCGACCAGTCAGGGTCGCTCCTACATGCTTGATTTAGGGGCTAACTTGGACTGTTCAGCTGCTCAGCTTTCGCAGTTTGCATTGCTTGGCTCTTTGACGATGCAGGAACTGGATAATATTACTACCCCGCGGGTACGCCTGCTGAATGTCGGCGAAGAGGCCAGCAAGGGTAGTGGGGTAATAAAGCAAGCAGCAGACCTTTTAAGAGACGAACCACTGATAAATTATTGCGGTTATGTAGAGGGTGATGGTCTCTTTGAAGGCGATACGGACGTAGTCGTCTGCGATGGCTTTAGTGGCAATGTGGCACTGAAAACTAGCGAGGGGGTCGCGCGAATGATCAACGCTATGCTTAAAGATTTACTAGCTAGTAGTTGGCTCACTAGATTGGCGGGGCTGCTAATGTTGGCGCCTCTCAAATTATTTAAAGCTCGTCTCAATCCTTCGGAACACAACGGTGCCTATCTACTTGGTTTGAATGGCGTTGTGATAAAAAGCCATGGTGGCGCCGACGAAGTTGCCTTTGGGCATGCCCTCGATGTTGCCATTGAAGCAGCTAAACATAATCTGCCTGACGTTTTGTCGCCTATACTTCAGGGCAAGATAGACCGGAACCAAACCAAATAGAGGATATATGTCAAAAAGTAATTTAGCGTTTGTATTTCCTGGCCAAGGATCGCAGAAAATTGGTATGTTAGCCGAGCTTGCAGCAGATAACCCAACCGTAGAAGCTACCTTTGCAGAGGCTTCAGAGGCACTGGGTTACGACCTATGGGACATGATTCAGAATGGCGACCAGGAGGACATTAACCTTACGGAGCGCACCCAGCCAATGCTATTGGCGAGCAGCGTTGCCATTTGGCGTTTATGGGGTGAGAAGGGTGGGCCAATGCCTAGTCAGTTTGCTGGGCATAGTCTTGGGGAATGGTCTGCATTGGTCTGTGCTGGTAGCCTGGATTTCGCTGATGCCGTAAAAATTGTTCGTTCTCGCGGTGCCTATATGCAACAAGCCGTGCCTGTCGGTGAAGGAGCGATGGCCGCTATATTGGGTATCGCTGATGATATTATTATTGCTGCCTGCGACTCGGCTCGAGAAAGCGGCGTCGTTAATGCGGTTAATTTTAATGCCCCTGGACAGGTCGTTATTGCGGGCTCCACCGCTGGCGTAGACCGCGCCATTACTATTTGTAAGGAAGCTGGAGCCAAGCGCGCTATGGCCCTGCCTGTTAGCGCACCGTTTCATACATCCTTAATGCGGCCGGCGGCCGAACAACTCGCAGAACTTGTGCAGGCGACGAGTTTCGTGAGCCCTACCATTCCGGTAATACATAATGTCACCGCTCAGACTGAAGCCGACCCAAAAATCATTAAGTCACTGATGCTTGAGCAGATTTACAAGCCTGTGATGTGGGTAGACTGCATTCTTGCGCTAAAGGCCGCTGGGGCAGAACAGTTTGTAGAGTGCGGTCCAGGCCGTGTACTTAACGGGCTAACCAAACGAATCGATCGAGACCTGACATCATTTTCAAGTGATGATGCCGCTAGTCTGGATAATGCATTGACCTCAATTTAAATAATTCTAGGAGTACAGTATGGCTGTTGAACAAAAGGTGGCTTTGGTGACTGGTGCTAGTCGCGGTATAGGCGCTGCCATTGCCGATGACCTAGGTCGCTATGATATTACTGTAGTGGGCACGGCAACGACCCAAGCCGGCGCTGATAAGATCAGTGAGCGCTTTGCTGAAAAAAATATTTCTGGCCGCGGTATGGTACTTAATGTGACCGAGCTGGAGTCTATCGATGGTCTGTTAAAGGCTATTGGGGCTGAGTTTGGCGCCCCAACGATACTGGTGAACAACGCAGGTATCACAAAAGATAATATTCTAATGCGTATGAAAGAAGACGAATGGATGGACGTTGTGAACACCAACTTGAATGCTGTTTTCCGTCTATCTAAGGCCTGTGTCAGAGCGATGACCAAGGCGCGTTGGGGCCGAATCATCAACATTAGCTCTGTAGTTGGCTCTATGGGAAATGGCGGTCAGAGCAACTATTCCGCGACCAAGGCAGGGGTTGAAGGGTTTTCTCGAGCGCTGGCTAAAGAGCTTGGGTCGAGAAGTATTACCGTCAATAGTGTGGCCCCAGGTTTTATTGATACAGATATGACAAAAGAGCTTCCCGAAGCGAATAAACAGTCTATGCTTAATCAAATACCGCTTGCCCGACTCGGCTCTCCAGACGAAATTGCCTCTGTTGTAAGCTTTCTGGCAGGGGAAGCTGCAGGCTATATTACGGGGGAAACTATCCACGTAAATGGCGGCATGTACATGGCTTAACCCGTTGATTTAAATCAGGATACTACCTTTTTTTAAAAGGGCACTAGCATTTTCGTTTTTGTTAGGTAAAATGCGCGCCCTAGGAACAGATTATGGTTAGACGAGCTTTTTAAGCTCGCTATCAAGTTAGGCATCAGATCCCTTATAGGAGTGGAAATACGATGAGCAACATTGAAGAACGCGTTATCAAAATGGTTGCAGAGCAGCTAGGTGTTAAAGAAGAAGATGTTAAGACCACATCATCTTTTGTTGAAGATCTAGGTGCAGATTCGCTAGATACTGTTGAGCTGATCATGGCTCTGGAAGAGGAATTCGATGCCGAAATCCCCGACGAAGAAGCTGAGAAAATTGCTACAGTTCAGGATGCTATTAGCTACATCACCGCTAACGGTTGATCGCTAGTCATTCTAAAGAGCCGCTCCAATTGGGGCGGTTTTTTTATGCCTGATAGTTTTGTCATCATAGAGGCTAAGATTGGGTTTATAATGGCTGCCGTAAAGGGCGCTGGTTATCTAGGGCATAGAGTACGCAGTTCATACAGTGCTCGGCT
>TARA_B110000285_G_scaffold61628_1_pt1 | contig 10310 bp, 7 predicted proteins | sample TARA_B110000285 | Tara Oceans TARA_B110000285 (sample SAMEA4397756) | marine metagenome | biome: Polar Biome; feature: [SRF] surface water layer (ENVO:00010504); material: water (ENVO:00002006), including particulate matter (ENVO:01000060) such as... | depth 5 m
GGTCTAATATACATTAAACTTACGTGATTTAGTACGGGGTGTATCGTGTCATTATAAGGGATCACTTCGATGAAAGCCTCTTTATAACTACTATTAATTAGAACATCTAACTGTTCCTTGTTTTCAATAAGCCAATACATATACCTTTATTTTAATCCAATATACAAACTCTTTATCTAGTAACCAACAGATTTTATGGTTTTATTTTGACTATTTTGAGTTTCCATCTTATTAACCTTATAATCTATATTTGAACCACTAACAGGGATTAGATAATCGTGAATTTGAGTAGTATGTTCCGCTCCAACCATAGGGCCTTTATTAGGATGAATATGGTATAATCCAACATAACGTTTACCTGTCCTTTCATTTAAAAATTCAGTACCATTAGTTGTTAAATTTTCTTCTTTAGTATATCTAAAATATTGGTCATATCTATTTTTAAAATAAGAAGGAAACCCCGTTAATTTAAGATTATTACTAATTCTAGATACTGTATTTTTATTTATTTGGAATACTTGAGATCTATTTCCTACTATTAACCAAGGTATTGTAAAAGGGGTGTATAGTTGGTAACTAACATTTGTATCCTGGTTTGTATATCTATTATATTCTTCTTGAGTAATTTCTATATATAAAATTTCATTTGCTTTTTTAACAAAATAACGTTGGTATTCTGTCACCTTATATTCTTCTTCAGTAGGTTGGACTATACTTTGTTTTGGAGTTGTAGGTGGGATATTTATGTTTATTGCATTACCTGTTTTAACTAAATTATAGGCAGGAGGGTAATTATAATAAGAGTCTTTTCTAGAGGTAAGAATATTGCTTTCACTTGATGGGTCAGGAGTTGATGAAAAAGAAAGTTCTAAGGCTATGTTAGGTTTATCGTTAGGGTTTTTTCCAGTAAAATATTGATTATCTGATGTAGAAAAGTAATAACCTTGGTATTCATTTCCATCTCTTGATGTTATAAATTTTTTACCATTAGTATATAAATCGGTTTTTATTTGGGATTTTGGATAATACATATATTATAAAATTAAGCCATTGGTCTATATTGGTTATATTTTGTCATTGCAGAGGTATAAAAAGATCTTTTTGTATTATATGTTTGAGCCCCCGTTTTACCCTGACGATTAAAATCAACTACATTATTGTTAGGATTTAGGTTAGCTTTATCTGCAGGTGACCACCAACGATCAATATACTTTCTAGTCCATTTATCAGCATCTAAACCATCAAATCCCTTACCAGTTATTCTATTAGCCATAAATTGTAAGAATTCTTTATTACTATTAAAAGAAGCAAATTCTCTAGCAACACCCCCACTATCTATTCTTTGAAATCTAGCACTTATAAAATTGCTAGCACCACCACCCCATCGTGCATTATCGGTTTGAACCCCAGCATAATTATGACCACCAGCAGAACTAAAATTTGTTCCCCTTTTACTTGCCTCAGCATATAATATAGCAAATGTTGCCTTTGCAATTGATGGTGTTGTAATAGTATTTAAAGTTTCAACTGCTTCATTAAATGGAAGTAGATTTGAAGGAGGGATAGGTAATAATGGTAATTCTGGATATTTAGATACTATATTAAAATTAATACCCTCATAAGAGGTTTGTGTGGTTACATTATTGGTTTCTTGAGTAGGGGGATTTATAGATACAGGGACTGAAATTGTGCTAATTTTTGTATCCCATACATTATTAGATATTTTATGGTTTACTCCTTTAACTATAAATTTAAGATTTTCAGGATATGAACTTGGGAGAAATTTAGTATTAATTTTTAATTTATTATAAATTTTTATCCCAGTTATACCATCCATAGTAACTCCTAATTCTACAGGGATAAAACCAGTACCAGAAATTACAGGTTTTAACCTTGATGCTTCTTCTTTAGATTTATTAGAAAGGTATTTTTTAAAAGAGTTTTTACCTTGGTTAATAAAATCATTATTATCCCAACTAAAATATAAACCATTTATTCTTTGTGTTTTTATTGCTGTTTTATTAACAGTAGTTTCACCCCTATACTCATATGTAGAAGTTCTTTTAAACCCTGAATCTCCTCCAAAAGCCTTTGTAAGGTATACCATATAGTTATTCTCAGCTTCTGCATCACTGTTAATTAATTTAGAATTAGGGTCTCCTACTTCCCAAGTATCATTATATTTTAATACATTGGTTTTATATTGATTTAATCCTTTAGATAATAATGTTTCATTTCTGGAGTCAATATTTCTATTAGATTTCCAAGATACACCAGTGGCCCATACATTTTTAATAACAATATTACCATATTTAAATTTATAACCACTACCATTAACATAATCGGCAGTTGAATCATTAATAGCTTTTGAAAAAGCATCTTTAAAAGTCTTATTATTAGCTTCATTAGTTTGTTCAGCAGAAGATTCTTTACTATATTGTTGAGTTTTCCCAAATCTATTTACTAATCCTAAGTTCCATTTTTTAAAAGGGATAGAGTTTATATCTTTGTCATCTGAAGCTGTTGCTCCAATAGTTACCATATTGGCTAAATCTGGGGTGATTTTGGTTTGAAAATCAAAATCTTTAACAAAAGAACTACTACCATTTGAGTTATAACCATAAATGTTTATTTCGGTGTTATCATCATCCTTTTTAGTTAAAGCATCTCCACCTTTTATTTGATTTTGGTCTATAATAACAACAGTTTTATCATTTTTTACTACTACTTCTAACTGTGTACATTCACCAGTTGATTCGTTTATACCCTTACAAATAGACCCAAGAAAATCAAATAAACCAACATCCCCACTATCAGTCTCAGCATTTTTAAAGGATTGTTGTATAAAAGTTAAACTTAAATAACAGTTTAAAAGTTTACCATAAATTACATCTTTTTCTTTTGTAGCAAATTCTGCTAAATTAGCATTAAAATAACTAATAGGTCTACCTTGGTTTTGATTAGTAGTATTATTACCACCATTAATACCTTCTAAAGTTTGTTCGTCCATAAGAACACTAAATAAAACTTTATTAGCGTTCAAGGGTACTAAATTAGTTTGATAATTACATCTAACTTTATCTGCATCTAGCTCAAATTCTAATTCACTATCTGTGGATGTAGGACCGTTTACAACGTTAACAATTGCCTTTTCTTGTAGAACTTGTAAAAAGGTTTCAAATCTTACAAAGTATCTACTTTCTTTTGGGATATTATTTTTCCATTTTGTTTTATAAGTATTATTTTCAATATCATACCCAGCTAAATCTCCACCAAAGACATAATTTTTCTTCCTTGATCCCAATGTTTTTATACTATCCCAGTTTATTATTGTATCAGTAATCCACTGGCTTAATCTATCTGAACCTACATTGGTTAAAATAATATTATCTGATTCTTCTATTTCTTTTTCATCTAGATCTAATTCTAATTTAGCTGCTAATTCTACTTTACGCTTAAGAATTGCATTTTTATCTAGATTAATCGTAGGGACTTTTATATTAAGGGATTCTATTACGGATCCTAATGTAATCAAATTAAGGGTGATGTTGTAAGTATTATCGCTATTTAATTTCCATTGAAAATTAGAAACTTTGCCAAAAAACCCACCATAATTACCTTTAAATCTTTCTTCATTAGCACTTACAAGGTTTAACATATCACTTTGAGAATAAGTGTTACCATCAAACCATTGGTTTTCAATGATAGTAGACCCCATTTGTTGTATGTCAATTATAGGAGGGGTTATAGCATTTGAACCTTCAGTAATATTATTAATATATTTATCCCATCCCCATTCTAACATTACCATATAACCTAATCTTAGATAAAGTAATTCAATTAAACCAAATTGAAACTTATTATAAGCTTTTATATTTACTGTTGCTTTACGAATAGAACCTCTATTTAAACAATCTATGGATATGTCTGTTATACCTGGAACTGGTTGTAATCCTCTTTGATTACCACCTAAACCTCCATACATTTTACTTATACTACTTTCTAAATCATTTCCATCTCGTACCCCACTTCTTTTAATATATGAATCAGATGCGTCATCAAATCTTTGTGTAGAATTAAATAAAATTATGTTTTCTGCTAAACCCGATCCTTGTATATTTGCTATTTCTGTATCTGTAAGGTAACCTCCTTCATCTGATGAAATAGATTTAAGTTTTTCTATAGCATAAGACCCTGATAGGTCTATCCCAGATGCCATTTTTATCCAGCAATTCCTATTATTAAGGTAATTTTGAACTTCAGGTGTTCTTTGAATTTCTGGGGTACCAAGAATGTATCCAGCTCCATGAACTTGTTGTCTATGATTTATTTGATCATCTATGACACCCGTAATTGGTTCTCCTATTATATTCCCATTCATAACTAGCGGTTTGCATTTAATTTATTATATTGAAGGATTATTGATCCTATATTTGTAGGAATTCTAATTTGTACTCCTAAAGGAGGATAAATGGAATTTTGATTAAATTGGGGGTTAGCAATAGATATTACCCACCATAATTTAGGGTCACTATAATAGGTTTGAGCTAAAATATCAAATCTATCTCCTTCATCAGTATAAGCGTAAATATCATTAAAACTTAAAGGAATATCTGGGTATTTAACTGTATATTTATATTGTTTTCCCTGTGGGGTTGTAGTTGATGTTATGTCAGTATATCTACCCATATTTAATAATTTGTACTATTTCCATTAGCTAAGCTAATATATCTTTCTTCTCCAAAAGTTTCTAGATCACCTAAGGTACCGGGACCATTTTGGTTTTGTTCAGCAAATATATTTTTCTGTATACTAGGTACAAAATTATGAATTGGTATAAAATTAAATCCTGATACTTTTATCATAAAAGGTAATTCTTTTACACTTTTATCGCTTAAAAATCCTGATTCATTTATTGTTTGAGTATCAGGTATTGATATTTCCCAAGGTGATTCCATAGGTACAGTATAATTAATTCCTGTCATGATTCCAACCTGGTTGAAAAGATATCCACCAACTGTTAATTCTATTAAATTACCTCTCATATAACCATCAGATGAATAATCTGGGGCACATACTGATGCTAAGTAGTTTAATTTTTGATACATAGGTATCAATTCTTGCTTAGATTGAGCAGTTACAGTCCAACTTAAACCAAAATTTCTATCAAATCCTTGATAATTATATAAGCTTTCTGCTCTACCTGAAAATTTTTGAGAAGACCACTTTGCTGAGTAATTATCATCCATACCATCTATGAATGCTCTAAAATGGATATAGGTTTTTAATGAAGGATTATCATTATCAATTACACCAATCCTAAATTTACATAAATCATTAATTGGTTTAGAAGTATCAACATTATTTGACTTATAAATTTGTAAAGCATTAACGGCATCTAATCCTTTTTTCTTACCATAATTTTTTCCTTTTACATAACTTGTTGATGTATTCTTAACTCCAGCATTGCCCAAATTTACTCTTTGTTCATATCTATTTGTTTGAATAGTATAATCTAAACTTGATACCGAATCTGCATCCGTTATTTGTCTAAAATCCTGTAATATTTCAGCAGCAGGGTATACATTATTATCAACTCCTACAGATACACTTCCTGTGCCTTTAGCAGTCATTAACTGATTATAAGTAAGAGATGATCCTAAACCTTTAACGGTTGGCATTTGTTGAAAACTACCTGTTTGGTATACACTTTGACCTACACTACTAATAAATCCAGGACTAAAATTATTATTAGTAATTGAAAATTGATTATTTAAAAGATTTATTAAGGGTGTATTTGTAGATTTAGAATATTGACCTGTTACAGTTTTAGATCCTGAGGCTTCTATATTACCAAAATAAGTACCTCCTCTAAAATTAAATGGTAAATTATCTGGTACTCCATCATTATTAGTATCTACACTAAGTGATTTTTTACCAAATACCTTATAATTAAAACCAAAATCAGTGCTTGGAGTTTTACCTGTGTTGAAAAAACCCGACGTACTTAAAATAGAATTATTAATGCCTGTTCTTTGATCTGAAAGTGCTTTTATTGTTGTTGATCCTACTCCTAAAGTTGATCCTGGGCCTCCTGAATACTCATATAATATATCATTAGTATTAGTTGTATTTTGATTATTAGATAAAAATTGGGCTAGTCTACTTGTCACTACTCCAGTATTTTTCCTTTCATCAAAGGCGACAGTATTAAAATATATAGGATTAGATAAAGGTAAACTAGTACCTGTTAAAAAACTAAATATTCCACCTACATTACCTCTAGCTGCTGCTTCACTTGTATCAAAAGCTGGGTTTATACCCTGTTTAAGTAAATGCCCCCCTATTGGGTTCACCGCAGCCTGCAGTAAAGTTGAGGTTGGCAAGTAAATACCGTTATTAAACGGTAATCTATTATCTTTACTATCACGTTTTCCACCAGATACGGCTTTAATATTAACACCTGTTCTAGATAGTACTTCTTGTTTAGCTGTAAATAAAAGTCCATTTGGAGATTTTAAATCAGTAAACATCTTCCCTAACCTAGAAACATCTTTTGCAATCGTTTCAGGTAATAGTTGACCTCCTCTTAATATAAAATCCGTGAATTGTCGATTTTGGACACTGCTTCCAATATCACTTTCATCAAATCTTCTGGTAGGGAGGCTTTCTATTTCATAAGGTTGGCCACTCGCATTAGTATTGCGAGGTCCTGCTCCTCTTCTATCATACCCATATTGGGCATTTTTATAAGAAGAAAGATCTGTCCTTATATTTAATAATTTAGGCAATTTTAGTTGCCCGTGTTATCGGTTGTTCTTGGGGTATCAACTACATAATTTTGATAAGTTCCCAATTCAAAAGTATTATTAACTGGGAGTACTCCATTTCCCTTTAGTGGGGCTGATGGTTGTTCTCCTCTTAATGGGGTTAATGTACTTCCTTTGTTTTCAAATCTGTCTAGTAAAGGCATAATTTTAAATTTTAATGGTTAAATGTTTATTATAAATATTACTATTGTATGGAAAATGCACTCATACCTGCTACAGTACCAACTTCAATTGAATCCATTTGTACTTTAGGAGCAGGTCTGTTTATTAGAGCTTCTAATAAGGCATTTGTCCTTTTTCCTTCTGAATTATTAGGCATTTGTACTGCACCTGCGGGTGCTGATATTACATCATTACCTTTGAATAAATTTGTACCCGCTATAACTGTATCTTTATTATTTAATGCAATTGCACCTTCAGGGCCAAATAAAGTACGTTTACCATATCCTGATGTGTTTTCACCTGGAGACATTACATCATTTCCTAGTAATGCTTTACCTCCCATGTAGGCAGCAGCTAAAGCGGCAGCACCTAAAATAGGACCAACTATTGGAATTCCAGCAACGGCTTTAGCGGCATTAAAAGCATATAAAGCTAAAGATTTTAAAGCATCTTTACTATTTAAAAGGCTAGTTATTTTTATTTGGGCTTGTTTTGCTTTTTCTAGTACTAAAGATCCTTTATCTATACCAAACTGAACTATTTTAGAAGCTGTTATACCCTGTTGTATTGCTAAAAATGCAGCACCAGCTACACCAAAAACCACCATAGCATCTGTAGATTCTTTAAGTCCATCTACTAACATTTTTACACCATCTCCTATAATTCTCATAGGTATAGCTACTAATTCAAAAGCAAACCCTAAAGCACCAACAGCGGGTATTAAAATATCTAGTATAGGAGTTATAATTTGCATTAAAGGTCCTGCTATACTAACAAATAATTCTTTCATTTTGGCAATTCCTTTGTTTAAGTTTTCTTGAACACTATTTTGAGCCTTTAAATCATCTATACTTTGTTTCCCTAATTCGGCAGCAATTTGTTTTTGTGATAAACCTTTACCTTCTAACTCTTCAATTTGTTTTTTTCTTATTTCGTATTCATCACCTGTAAGGTTACCAATTTGTTCTTGTGTAAATAAAGATTTAGCTAAATCCTCTCTAGACATACCAACAGCACCAGCTAATGCCTCCTGTTGTATTCTATTCATTTTCCCAAATTCAGCAGCTGAACCTGTTTGTTTTGCTATTTCTTCTGCTACGCCTGCTATATCATTATTTAAAGCTAACTGTCTTGCTTTTTCTAAATTAAGATCTTTACCAGTTAACATTTCAGCTTCTAATTCTTTTTGAATAGATTGTTCAAAATTAAGTAAACTGTCTGCTATACCCTCTACTTTAGACATTTCCATACCCAAAGCTTTAGTTGCTGCTACAGCATTGGCTATTTGTCCGGGGTTTTTACCTAGTGATAATGTAGTAGCCTTAGATACATTACTAATATCTTTTAATACTTCTTTTTCATTTAAGGCAACTCCAAACTTTTGACCCGTTAATCGGGCTTGAGCCATTATTTCTTTAGTATTCTTTGCTAAATCACCCCCTGTAGCGTCTGTGATAGATTTAACACCTTTTAATTCCTCGTATGTTAAGCCGGCGGTTTTATGAAGCTTTTGAAATAAAATTAAATTATCATCAATAGTTGTATTGAATATACCTAATTCACCATTAGCGGCCATTAAAGCTTCACCTAATCCTTTAGTAGTAATAGTCATACTACCTGATTGATTTGCTGCCTTTGTTAGTTCACCGGTTAAATCAGCTGCTTCGGAGTATGATATATTAAGACCTTTAGCTAATTCACCATTTAATTTATCAACAGATACCATGGCATCGAAGACCCCAAGTACTGCTAATTCTAACAACCTCGCTGGGGTAAGAACAGAACTGATCCCTCCACTTAACACTTTAGATAGGGTTCCAGATTTATCTAGTTTGTCTGCTAAACCTCCAGCGTTTTCTTTTACAAGTTGCAGTAATGATTTATTCTTTTGAGTTTCATCATTTCTATCTTTTAACCCTTTTAAAGATGAAGCTTCTGCCTTAAATACTTCATTAGCTGTACCTAGTAATTTATTTTTATCTTTATTACTTATACCCTCTAACATAGATATCTTTTTCAAGGTAACTTGTCTTCGGGTTTCATTAGCCGTTATTTTTTGATCTATTTCTTTACCAACATTTTTTCCAGAATTAATTTTAATAGTTAAATCAACTTGGTCTTCTAATCCTTTTGTAGCTTTATTAATAGATTGGGTAATATCTTTTTGATAAGATTTAGCTACTTTTTGGGTTATGTCATCTAACCCTTTCATATCATCTATAGCGGAATCAATTGCTGATGTTATAGATGCAGATAAAGTTTTAAAAGCATTATCTAAAAAACCAACTTCAATAACTTGGTCTTTTAATAATTTTTTTGCTTTTTCTAATTCGTCGTTAGTAGCCATTTAAGGAATGTTTTATTATAAATATGAAAAAAAGCAGCTATTTATAGCTGCTCTTTCCCTCATATGCTTTAGATGCTTGTTTAAATTGGGGGGTATTTATTTTACCTTCAGAATCTACAAGTGATGATTTACCTGCGGATTGTTCATTTTTTATAGATGCTTGTTCTGCTTCATAATAATCACTTATTTCTTTAAATGTAAATTTACGAAGCCAAAGGGGCATACTATATATAGTGGCATAGTCATACCCACCTTTTCCATGAAAAATTATTTCATGAATTTGTTTAAATATGCTTAATCTAATTTGAGGTGCCGTCTCCGAAGTCAGGCCAAAAAAAGCTTAGTCCAATAGGGACTGTGACCTCCTCTCCGCTATCTAGAATAACATTAAGATCTACATCTGGTTGTGTATGTCTTAAATGGTCTCTAAATGCTCTAGCATCCCTTGCTAGAAAATAGTTATCAACAAATTCTCTAATGTCTTTTGTTTCAGTTTCTCCATTAACCGAAGTTAATGTGTATTTTAGTCTTGTAGATGCTTCGGGAGAAGCATTTTTATTAATCTTTTTAAGACCTTTTAATTCCCTTTCAATTTTCTTTTCATCATGTCCATCTAAAATTTTATAAGTAACTTTAGTATCACTATGAGGTAAAGTAAAAGCAAATTCATTTTTACCTTCTAACATTGTGGAACCATCAAATAATTTATTTTCTAATTCTGATAATTCAATAGTATGTTGTTTATTATTAATGGTAACTTTATAATCAGATCCATATCCTAATATACGAGTTGCAATTAAAACTGCATTTTTGTCTCCTATAATAAGATCTTTGATATCTATTTTAGAAATAACTACAGAATCTAGAAGTTTATCTAATACTGTACCGTTTTCAATATATGCTTGGTTTGAAAGAATATCTTCTTCCTTTGCTGTCATATATTTAATTTCTACTTTACCACTTGATAGGGG
>TARA_B110000285_G_scaffold43460_1_pt1 | contig 10290 bp, 11 predicted proteins | sample TARA_B110000285 | Tara Oceans TARA_B110000285 (sample SAMEA4397756) | marine metagenome | biome: Polar Biome; feature: [SRF] surface water layer (ENVO:00010504); material: water (ENVO:00002006), including particulate matter (ENVO:01000060) such as... | depth 5 m
CTATGGCCGATGATCCTACGGTCCCTGTATCTTTTCCCATATTTCCAACAGATTCCGGGGATTTATAAAGAGGTGAGGAATCATTACCATTTATTCCACCCCCTCCTTGAGATAATAGCGCTCCAAACTTATGATTTACTTTTAATTTGTCAAAAGGGGATTGTTCGTCATTTTTATATATTTGATGAATAATTTCTCTGACAGCCGAAGTTTTCTCATCTTGTTGACGAATAGCTTCAAGAGCCAAGCATTTCGATAATACACAAATTCTTGCTTCACATATCATTAATGCGTATAATTTATCGACAATCGGGATCCCGGGTATATTTTCTTTTAAGAAATCGTAATAAAAATCATATATATAAATTAAACAATCTTGTTCGGGGCATGATAAACAGGCTTTCTGACTATCCCACGATATAGATGAAGATACGTAATCCAAATACCCTCTTGGTTTAGATGAACACTCTAACATTTTCTTCTGTATGGCCATTTTAAAGTTACCATTATCGGAAAAGGATTCGATTACACTCTGTACTCTTTTCTTTTCCTTAACATCCATTGAATCGTTTATATCCCTTTCATTGAGAATTTCATTGACGGCTTCATCAAAATACTCATCATATATTCCCGTAATAATAACGTCCATCCATTTGAATGAACTGACAGTCAAATATGGCGTTATTTTGACTATCGTAGTCTGCGGTGCCTTCCCTTCAATATCGGATCCGGGTATACGAGCGGTTAAAAGCAGTAGGTTTTTTAAGTCGCTTATATATTTGTTATTACTGGTCTCCAGCATACCGGCTCTCAATGATAATTTAGTTTCGATATCGGATGTTTCGGCTGCTTGTAGTGCCGATATTATCTTATCAATCTGTGAAAACCCGTCACTATCGCCCCCTTCGATCTTTTGTTTTTCGTTCTTTTCATTATCCGATGTGTTTTTGATTATAGTCTGAAGAGTATTTGATTTTAAATATTCGGGTCTCTGTAATAGAATTTGGAAAAATTCATAAGTACTTATACATTGGAGATAATAATTCATAAAATCAGGTGTATCTGTGACGATCACCTTCGGTGCATATTCGATATAATCTTTATTCAGAAGACGCAGGATATAATTTTTATCTTTGATCTTGTTTACTAATCTGAAAGATTTGTAAGCTGTAGCAGCAACCGCCGTGGCGGCTAATCCGAAACCTATGGCCGATAATAACTCACCACCTTTTTGGGTACTCCTCTTATTCCTCTTCTTTGACTTTTTATATTTCTTTTCGGCGACTACGATACCTCTCCGCTTGTTGGTTTTATTATTCTTCTTCTCTCTCTTCCGACCGAGCGTTTTCTTATTCTTCGCCATTCTATATTATTAACTATTATATTTTAATCCTTGATATTTAATCCTTGATATTTAATCTTTGATATTTAATCTTTGATATTTAATCTTTGATATTTTCCAAAAACTCTATTTGTAATCGAATCTGCTTGGATTCATCTATTTCTTTATCCGAATTGTTATCTTTATCGTGTTCCGTTTCCTTTTGGATTATATCATTTGGTTTTATTTCGCCCATTTCGATATCTTGTGATTGTGATTGTGAGTTTTTAATGATTTCATTGATATGTTCGATGGTGTTTTTATCATCTTGTAGGGGTCGTAGGGGTTGTAGGGGCCGAAGAGGTTCAACGATATTATCTTTAAATTTCGATACTTTACTCATGGTTGATAGTTGATCCAATTCGGTATTCGACTCGCGTTTCGACTCGCGTTTCGACTCGTGTTTCGACTCGTGTTTCGACTCGTGTTTCGACTCATGTTTCGATTTGGTTTTGTTTATTGTATTACTTAGTTTAGGTCGTTCTTCTTTTGTTACAATAGGCGACCATAGTTTTGTTTTCTTTGACAATAGTTTTGTAGCCGCTCCGGCTACAGCATCCTCCCTCTTATCGGCCTCTGATGGAACGAATATCTTACACTTATCTAAACCGTTGCAGATATCTGGTTTACGAATATCCGTATCTTTAAAATTATTTTTAAACTGCTTGAGAATTGGATCATCTATTGGAGGCGATTGCTCGATTAATCTGTCATATTCTGATCGACAAACTTTTAAGAAATCATCGGCGGGCTTCCTTCGACGGGGATCCAATGCTAGTTCTACGGCAATATTTCGTCCAAATTTAGACCATTGAACCTCACACGATCGATGACTCTCCATTAATTCGGCATACCTTAGGAAATTCTGAAGGGTAGATAATATTCCTGCAAAGATATTTACACCGCCGACGCATGCCATCGCGATCTGCTTATATTCTTCCGGGACAAAAGAGTCCATCGCGAAGTTGGCTGTACCTGTTAGCGTCGATAGAATGATAACAGGAATAGTATATGAATAATTTTTAAAACGATACGATTTTTCTGAACGACTATGTAACCATCTGAAGCACGTCGCCTTTTCCGACCATTCAGCCAACAATTCTTCCTGAGCAGAAGTCCATACCTGATTAATATCTAATTTTGATTTATCAGACGGTTTCTTTAATGTTGTCAGGTCCATTTATATAAAACATAGAATTTAAAAAATAACAAGGATATATAAATTTATTGAAATAACCTGTTTAATTTATTCATTACGGGACCGTTGTGTTTTGCCTTTCCAGATTCGATATCATTTATCAGCTTGAACGGTACATTTATTTTATTTGCTAAATCCTTTTGTGTCATTCCTCTACTTAATCTTTTCTTTTGCAGTTCTTTCCCGTAAGCCGCATCCATTCTCTTATGTGACATTTTTCCCTCCTCAATTTGTTCTTCGAATTTATGTTCTTTGGATTTTACAAACTCTTTTTTTTTGGAACCGTCTTCATTGACTTTAGATTTAGACTTATTATTTATAATGAAAGTGTCCCAGTCTTGGTGATCCATTGTTATTTATATATAACGAATCATTTTAATTTTAACTATTTTTATTATTAATTATTTTTTTGCCGAATCCCTGCGTTTAATAAATGTTTCATCTAGTAATGTATTTTTTTTGAGACCATCATCTAGTAATTCACTTCCGTATACAAATTGTTTACAGAAATTAGAATTATCATCATCTACGTCTCTATCCGAGCACCCTGAAATACAGTCCACGCTTCTATCTCGAACGCCTTTATGTGTCACCATGAATCCACATGAATAATCTTGCGTTGAAAGATCTATTTTCGTAGTCATCCTGGCATCAGATAGTGGATCGTTCCCCCCTGCTTCATCATATAATTTATCCAGACTCTTACTTTTTTTATATTTGTTTGATTTTTTAGAAACAGGATCGTCCATTTGCGAAACCTTGTATAGTAATCCAAATATAAGAAGGGATCCAAAGATAACTGCCGAAATAATCGAAATGTATTTTATTGTATTCGGATTCATGTTCTATATAAATACTACTAAATAAATTTGATTTAAAAAGATATAGAAGATATATATATATATCTAATGGACCCATCGTCATTTACAAAAACTTCATTCTGTGGTAGTCAAATTGACAATATTACCAAAAATGAATCAAAACAATATATTTTAAATTCGCTAAGTATCTTATGTTCTGGTATTAAATACAATTCTCGCTATGCGAAGGTATTTAATGATCAATTCTCTAAAAATTTAAATAACCCACATGTTTTCTTTATGAAAAGTAGTGGAACTCCTTATTTACTATTTCTTACACAGATTAATGGTGTTAATTACGGATTCTTTATTGATAAGAAGATCAAAGATGGATACGAGTATCCAAAGATATTTATTTTACCCTATGAATTTTCATCTGAATTATATAAAGGGACTCTGTTTGAGTGTGAACTAATAAGGAAGCGTGATAAAAGCTGGTGTATCGGTATTAATGATATCTATCACGAGAAGGGGTGTTCAATGAAAAAAACTATAATCATCGATCGTGTAAATAAAATACACGATATCTTAATTACCGAATATAAAGAAACCGAGTTTACAAAGACGTGTTATCTATTCGTTAAAAAATATTTTGATTATAAAGATGTGAAATTCGCTCTCAATGAATTCGCTCCTAACCTTGGATATGATATCCGAGGTTTATATTTCGTCCCTTTAAGAGTGGATTATTCAAATATCTTATTCATCTTCAAAAAAGAATCAAATCCGGTTTTAGTCAAAGAACTTCCTAAGAAACAAACGAAATGCTTTCGCATCATGAAAACAATGAAATCAGATGTTTATGAATTATATCTCTCGAAAAATGATAGTCTGATGAAGCATGGTATTGCATTAGTTCAGACCACTGTATTAAGTCATAGTTTATTATCTTGGTTTCAGGGGAAGGAGTTTGATGATCCGACCTTTGTTGAGTGTAAATACAATGAGTTCTTCAAGAAATGGGAACCGATTTCATTATCTGAGGGTCCAGTTGACGATGAATAAGATGTGAAAGATTGTATAACATTGCCAAATAATTCGATATAAATTTATCTGGTTTTAAAATCTATCTAAGAAATAATGAAATCTAAAATTCCGAAAAAATATACAGAGAAACTTTCTAAAAAGGATAAACTAAAACAAATTAAATCATTAAAAAAATCAAGGAAAATGTATAAAAATGGTATTTTTATAGATAGACCAAAGTTAAAATCATATCCTAAAAAAAGAAGTCAGTGGCTAATCAAGTTCGAAAAAAAATACAATCGTAAAATTACAGATAAAGATTTTATTCATAAAAATATAATCTCTAAAAAAGGTCAAAACTTAATTCTTAAAAAGGGGAGGGGAGCATACTATAGTAGCGGATCAAGACCAAATCAAAATTCCTCTAGTTGGGCTTACGCGCGACTCGCTTCCGTTATTGTCGGCGGTCCGGCTAGAAAAGTTGATAATAAGATATGGTTGGAATATAAAAAATAAATTTATTTCTATGTGATATATATAAATGAATTTACAATCGATCATCTCCGAATTAATGAAAGCGTCGACGTATCTCTCTCTGAAAAAACATTATGTAATACTATGGCTATATACCTTCATAATATTTGCTACAGCAACCGTAGGACACGTGATAACTAAACAGGATGGGTTTGCTTACGGTATGATAGTTGGTTTCGTAGTGTCTCTTGTTTTATGGTATCAATACGGTAAAAAAATGGCCAAATGATAGTAGATTTATCTCTTCTTAGAACGTCTCTTCTTAGAAGGCCTCTTAGAACGTCCTTTCTTAGAAGTTCTCTTCTTAGAACGTTTCCTCCTAGAACGCCCCTTAGAACGCCTCTTAGATTTATTTCTGAGACGCGTGCCACCTCCAGAAGATGGGGTTTTCTGCAATAATGAATTATGGGATTTAGTAACCGGTTCGGGAGGTGGTGAATCCTCCAAGAGCCAGTCTCCATCGGTGCAGGGGCACCGTGTGGGGAATTCGCCAATTCGGACGGGGGTCAACCTGCCGCAGATACCACACGATATCTCCTCGGCCTCGGCCTGCGCCTCCGTGGCTGAAGCAGAGACCGGGGTTGCATCAACGTCTTCAGGTGCTGGTTTGGGAGGTGGCTCTTGACTGACCACTTTAACTTGCTCTACGTAATCTTTAGGGAATAGAAACTCAACTTGTCCTACCCCTTTATCTTTCAAGAGCTCGAACCCATTGCCGCCACCGAGATTGCGTTCGGTATTGTACACACCATTCACAATGAATCCCCGTGCCCAGCCACCGGGGATTTCTGGATTAGTCACAGCGATAATGGTGCCGCGATCGAGCCATGCCTGCGTCTTCCCCCCCAAATTCGGAACTGACCAAAAATTCATTATTCCTGGCTTCACCTTAGCGTAGTGATCTATTCCGGGGAATAAATTACCATCTCCCATCATTTATATATATATACTATATTTAATCTGAATCAATCTGAATCAATTATTTAATCGGAATCAATTATTTAATCGGAATCAATTAAATAATTATTTTGTATCTGTTCAACGACTGCCTTATCGATTGAGAATGTATTTTTCTTTTTCTGAGAAGGTTTTTTAAGTCTAATCTTCTTGGTTCTCTTTTCGGCCTTCAGGTCATGAAATACCTGAATACCGACTTCACGATAATGGAGGACATCTTCCCAAAAATCAATGATCTTTGGTTGAACACTTAACCACCATTTCCTATCTCTACCGACTAAAGTACATTCGTATCTCTCAATCTTCCACCAATGCTCGATAACCCTATCATAATCTACTTCAGGATGACCTTCGATTACCTTAGATGACCAGTCTCTTAACTCATCACGAGATTGGTAGAAATCACAGTATTCATAGTGGATGGTTGGATTTTTTGAATCGCCTTGAGGATCTCGTACGAACGCAAGGAGAAGTCCCTTTGGTAAATTATTAGATGTATAACCTTCTTTGATTCCACCAGTTCCATCCTTAAGTAAATCATCGTTGTATTCCTTCTCACTCGAATACTCTATAAATTTTACCTGAAGGAAATCACACTCTTCCAAGTCACAACACTCTAGCTGACCCTGCATCTGCATCCAGTAGTGACTGGGAACTTCTTTCGTAAATTGCCTCTTCGGAGGACACTTAATCTCCAGCATACGTCCAATATAATCGGGTGGTGAATCTGAATCACATATACCATCGGGCGAAGCTCCAAATATTTTGAATTCAGGGTGAGGAACTAAACCAAACTCCAAGATTGTTAACTGATTCATTCGTTCATAGAATTTAGTAGCGACGGGTTCATACATCACCCCCCATTCAACGATTTGAAACGGAATATCACCTCTCGGACCACCACACTTCTGAATAAGAAGCTGGTCCTTGGTCGAGAAGTGTCCCTCACCTATAGCGTCTGCCAAAGACGATGCAGTCAGAATTGTTTCTCTGATCGCGTACCATTCCTCGGATCTCTGTTCGGGTAATTCTAGGTCCTTCAATGAATTCAACTTGTCCATAATAGTGATACGATTCTTAATGCGATCATTAAATTCCAAGATCTTATCACTTAGATATGTATCTACGAAATTTTTTAAATAAAGTAATTTTGCCTCTGAAAAGTTATCTGTTTTGTCACCTAATTCGTAAATATTATCTAGTTTTTCATAGATATCAGACTTAAGTGATAAATGAGACTCATCATCTTTAGAGCGAGCAATATCATATATTTGATTGTCGTAATTCGATAAATATTCCTGTAGATCGCCGGGTAGTATCATTGTCATTTTATCGGATTTATCAGAAATCTTGTGGTCTTTATTATTCATAGTCAGATTTGTTTAAATAGACAGACACTATATTTATTAAATCAAATTTGATTTAATATTTAAGAAACAATAATTATACAAATAATTCATATCAATCATGTCGCAGTGCTTCAATTGTTCTAAAATCATCGACAAGTCGTGGCTCCACCTTCAGAATATGCCCCAAGCGTCGAGCTCGGAAACCGGTCTCGTAGATCGGCATATATGTGGCTACTCTTGCTACAAGAGACTGACGGAACAGAGCGCCTTGCCTATCAAACTGTGGTCTCATATAGTAAATAAATCGGATTATGAAGGTTTGATCCGTCCTGTTTATCAGGTGAAGAAGAAGGACTTTGAATATCTTACCTTACAGGAAATAAAATCCCTCAGTGATTCAGATAAAGAACAGTATTTTATGGAAAAGGAAGATCAAATTGAGATCTGTCCACTGATGAAGAAAATCAGAGAAGATATCAATATCGAAGATGAAAGGACTTCTTATCTCGAGGAAGTTAGTTCAGAATCGGACTGGAACGATGATTATTAATTATTTAAAATTAATCTTATATATATTAACAAATGAAGCATATTTTAGAGAATGATCTATCGGAGTGCTCCGATAAAGAATGTTATCTTCTTTTTTATTTTACCGCAAAATGGTGTGGTCCGTGTCAGAAAATAAAACCCTTGTTAGAAAAGTTAAGTGAAGGTTCTGACCCTTCTAAATTAGAATTTTATATGATTGATATCGATGATAATGATAAGATAGCATCGGAATTTAAGATAAGAAGTGTTCCATCTTTTCATCTTTATCATAAAAAAGAATTACAGGGACAGACCGGTGGTGCCGATATCACTAAAGTTCAAGAATTATTAAAGAAGATGATTTAATTTAAAGATATTTAGATTACATATCTTAAGAATGAGTTTTGACGAATTAGATATCAATGAAAATATACTGAGAGGTATATATTCCCACGGGTTCGAGAAACCCTCTCAAATTCAGATCCAGTCTATACCGATTATTTTATCAGGTAAGGATCTGATCGCCCAAGCACAATCGGGTACAGGTAAAACAGGAGCGTTTTCAATCGGAAATTTAGCAATGATAGATGAATCATTGTCTCAGATTCAAAGCATTATTGTTGTTCCGACGCGCGAATTAGCAGATCAGGTTTACAAGGTAATCAGTGAATTATCTTCATATACGAAAATAACGATCTTGAAAGTTATTGGGGGGACTCATGTCGGCGAATGTCGTAGAGAACTGAGCAAAAACCCGCATGTCGTAGTAGGAACACCCGGCAGAATTCTAGATATGATATCGAAGCGGGATTTACCCACGATGCATGTTAAAATGCTGACGTTTGATGAAGCCGATGAAATATTATCGCAGGGTTTTAAGAGTGATATTCATGATATCATTCAGTCTTGTGATAAGAATGCCCAAATTTGTCTATTTTCGGCCACATTACCCGATGAAATTCTAGAACTCACTGAAAAGTTTATGAATGAACCTCATAAAGTCCTTGTAAAAAAAGAAGCACTAACTCTAGAGGGCATTCAGCAATTCTTTGTGAATGTAAAACACAATGATTGGAAATATGATGTTATTACCGATTTATATGATACAATCAATGTTGGTCAGTGTATTATTTATTTGAATAGCAAAAACAAAATTGAGGAAATGTATGATAGATTAAATAAAGATAATTTCCCTGTAGGATATATTACGGGTGATAGGAGCGGTTCAGAAAGGAATGAAGTTATGGAACAATTTCGAGCGGGAACATTAAGAATACTGTTATCGTCTGATCTTTTGGCTCGGGGTATTGATATTCAGCAATTATCGCTTGTAATCAATTTTGATTTACCGAGGGAAAAAGAAACTTATATTCATAGGATAGGGAGATCGGGTCGATATGGTAGGAAAGGTGTCGCTATTAATTTGATAAATGACAGGGAAATTGATTATTTGAAATCGATTGAGGAATTCTACGATACGAAGATAAATGAAATGCCACAAAACATATCAGAATATTTAAATTAATGCGTTTCCATTTAAACAATTCTTTCTATAGAAATTTAAAAGGATGTCCGATTTAAATTTAAATTTCGATAGCGGTCTAAAAAACATAACAATGGGTTCATCCAGTAGCAATAACATACAGGTATTGTCTACACCACCTACTTCACCACATAATCAGCCTCAGAATAAACCACAGAATCATCCAAATCTCGTGGTTTCAGATCCTATGGGAATTGAGTTTTTGACGAAAGCCCCTGCAAACACGCCTGTTTCAGGTGAAAATACACCCAAATCGTCGGCAGGCGAAGAATTCACCTTTTTTAAGCCTTCGACCGAAGAACCTTCGAGTCAGGGTGCGGCGAAAATCCAGACTGATAATTCTCAGCTCGACGATATGCTGGCTAATCCAAAACAGGACGATTCAATTAGCGAATTCAAACCGATTCATCGACTAACGCCTCAGGATATTAAAAACGAAAAAATTGATTTACTGTATAAATTTAAAAAACTTGAATCGCAGGGAATACGTACGACAATGAATTACAATATGAATTCACATTTGGAAGACATGCGGAATGAGTTTGTCAAGCTTAAGAAACAGAGGGAAATTGACAACGCCGTGAAATTTCAGAGGAAAATGCTGATGGCCTGTGTTACGGGGGTTGAGTTTTTAAATAGCAGATTCGATCCGTTCTCTGTAAAACTAGATGGATGGGGGGAGACGGTGAACGAAAATCTCAATGATTATGATGAAATATTTGAAGAATTAAATGAGAAGTACGGGGGAGGCGGAGATATGGCACCCGAATTAAGACTAATGTTTACTTTAGCCGGGTCAGCATTTATGTTTCACCTAAGTAATACGATGTTCAAATCGTCTATTCCGGGTATGGACGATGTCTTACAACAAAATCCAGAGTTAATGAAGCAGTTTGCTGAAGCCGCCGTCGGTCAGATGAATAAGGGACCGCAGCAGCAGCAGCAGCAGCAGCAGCAGCAGCAGCAGCAGCAGC
>TARA_B110000285_G_C15142333_1_pt1 | contig 10287 bp, 13 predicted proteins | sample TARA_B110000285 | Tara Oceans TARA_B110000285 (sample SAMEA4397756) | marine metagenome | biome: Polar Biome; feature: [SRF] surface water layer (ENVO:00010504); material: water (ENVO:00002006), including particulate matter (ENVO:01000060) such as... | depth 5 m
TAAGAAGAATGCCTTCATTAGCAGTCTGAATATTAGGGAAACCAAACTCGGTCTCAGTCTCAATATCTAAAGAGATAACTGAAATTTGTTTTGTATCGAAAGGTATCTCTTCTTGCTCATAGAAGTTATCTGATATCCATTGATATGCGAACTGTGTTTGTCCGTATACTTTAAAGTTAGATACGTCTTTATAATCTTCTAGAAACTGTCTGGATTCTTTGATAGAACCAGGTTTGAAATCTTCAACATAATCACCTTCTAAAGTTTTATATTGTGTTGGTGTCTTAGACTTTAAATATAACGTGGGAGAGAAATCTTTGTATCTCTGCATAACACGTTGACCATCGTCATTAACTCCTCTTACAAGTAAGTTGTTGCCCCATTGTTGAACATTTGTGTAAAACTTCAAAAGATATACCTCATCATTAAAATATCATTATATAACAAATCACACATAAAGTCAACCCCTATGTGTGGTGAAAGTGTGTTAACCCATAAGTGTTTGGTTTGGTATAATTAGACCACTACCAAAGTTTTTGTTGTAACTATTTAAAATTTCTGTGTTTGGTTCTGCAATATACAAAACTGCTTGTTTGTTTATTGCAATAGGTTTATCTGTAAATGCAGAATATGGACCCATTTGGACTTGAACACCTTTACCATTTTGATTGGGAGATAGCATAATTATCGCTGGTTTCTCACATTGAATTGTTTCTTCATCTTCTTTAGAAATTTTTGTAATAATTTCTTCACCGTTCATCATTTTGATGACCATAATCTCATTCATTATTTTTCTCCTGCTAATAATTCTTTACAAGTTTGAATGGAACCAAGAATAGCATTTGCTTCTGCTTCCAACTGTGTAATTGCTTTTCGATATTGTGCCAGCATATCTCTACGAGTTTCTAAGTCTGCTTCTAATTGAGTTACCTTATCATTAATTTTGATAACTGAAACATTCATTGCAGTCAACTTATCTGCAACTGGCGTTGCACTTTTCTTTGTTGTCATGTATATCTCCTAATAATATAATGAGCAGTTTATACACATACTCAGGTGTTATGTTTATTTTACTTCGATAGTTCTAGGTTTCTTTTCTTCTGGTACGATACGCTCAAGTTCGATTTTCAGCATACCATTTTCTAGTTTAGCACCATTGACTACAACTTCATCTGCAAGAGTAAACTTTCTAGTAAAGTTTCTTTGCGAGATACCTTTATAGATAGTGTAATCATCAGTTGCACCTTTGTCTTTATCTTTAACTGATTTAACAGTTAAACATCCATCTTCAAAAACGAGTTCAATATCTTTCTTTTCGAAACCAGCAAGTGCCATTTCGATTTCAAATTTGAAATCTTCTGTCTTCTGAATGTTGTAAGGTGGATATCCCGTGGACTCTGCTTGATGTGATGCGTAGTCCCACAGTCTTTCAAACTGTCGGTCGAATCCTACTGCATATGGTGTTAGAAGATTATGGTCAAACGCACTTAGCGCCGACCTTAGTTGTGTAAGGTTAGTCATAATTGCCTCCTTGTTAAGCAAGACTGGTTTATAAAACACGACCTGTTCATCAGCATCGTGTTACTTATTATATAGTCAATTTTTCTCATAATACAAGTCTCAATGTCGGTAATACTATGCTTCTTGCTTTTTCTTACCGATGTTATATTTAGTTTCTAAAATCCATTCACTTTTTTCTTTGAATGCAATAACTTTAATCTGTGATAGTGGTGCTTGATTTACAATTTTATCTTCTGCCACAATATTAACTAGACCCCAATCATTCAGCAACTTTACAATAGTGTTTCTGCGACTTTGGTCTTCTTCTGAGAAATTTGTCTGCTTACCATCCAACCCAAATAATTCTTTGAAGTGGACAATAAAGTACCGACCTTGCTTATGCAAGATGTGGCACGATTGGTACAACTTCTTATCTTTTTTTGACGCAATCCCGATACGAGATAATGTCTCTCTAATTTTTAGAAAATCATCAGGTTGGGATAATCGTACCTCAACCATATTTTCAACTGTCCATTCATTCATTTTACTCCACCTTTATTATCTAACTTTTTTTTAATCTCATTTAATTGAGTAGGTGAAAGTATTTGAAGTGCGGCAATTGCCTTAGGATATGAATAGTTGTAGTATGCTTTGACATATTCTAATTCTTCACTCTTATCTGCTTTTTGCCATTTATCAAATCGCTTTCGCTTACTAATACTATTTAGTAAAAAGTCAAATTGTAAACGCTTCGGCAGACCATGTCGCATATTCATTTCGTTTGCTTGAAGCACAGTATCAATACCCATGCTCAAACCACGATTAACTATGAAAGGATTGTATTCTTTTTCTGTTAGTTCATCAACTATTATATTCTCTTTTGTATAGTTGATTGCTTTAATATAGTCAAATGGTGTCATCGCTTTGGTCCTCTATTCAGACACTTCATAAAATAAACTTGAGATATTCTCCAGTCATTAACCCACTCACTGTGGTCTTGTATATATGCTCCATGTATATACCAACTAGGATAGACAATGCATCTATTCTTTTTTGCAGGAATAACTTGTGCTAGTTTTGCATTCTTTTCAATATCAACTCGTAAATCAAATACTTCATCTTGTTCTGTATCTACACTATGATAGAATGCAGTACCATGATTATAATTATCATTCATATAAATGACAGAGGCGATATGATTAAGACTATCTTGATGAGGGTAAGATTGTATATTAGGATTAGGAACATCTTCAGACATCCACTTGAAGTAGTTGAATGCATAATCATATTCTGAATCCAAACATTCAACCCCTAACTTGTCTCTTGCAACATCTCTTATAAGCATTTGACTTTCATGCTCTGTAGGATGCTCTGTAGGCGTAACTTGAATGTTATGTCTACAATCATAGTAGTCTTTAAAGTTATGAGACTTAGCATTCAAGTGATAACTAGGTACCCATGCTTTTTCTAGCATATCTTGAATATCATCAGGATATGCATAGAAGTCATCTATAATAACTACAGGTCCAATATCTTCAATAGTTTCTACACTAGTCGATATAGAGTTGTTTAATGCGAATAGTTCGTGATGTAGGTAAGGTACTGGCATTATGAAAACTCACAATCAACCATCACTTCCGTAAAGAATGCAACCATGTTTACTTCTTGGTCTGCAACATGAACATTCTTAAACTGATAATCAGCAATTTTAAGAACACAAGCAGGTATACTAGCAGGTTGTAAATGTACACTCATAGTGTCATAAACTTTGCGATAGATATCATCAGCACCAGTGGTGTGAATAGTATCAGCAACCCATTTTCTCATACTAGAGAAGTCTTTATTCTTACAAAAACCAATTACGTTCTTGATATCTACATCACCTGAATTACCCGCCGCTTCTGCATCTATGCGACCACCAATCGAAATCTTTTGAAGTTCGTTGAGTGTGCGGCGAAAGTCAGGAAAGAATTTTGAAACTATACTAGCAACAATATCATTCTCATATGCAACATTCTCTTGTCCAAGAATATCTTGTACTCTCTTAAAGAATGAACCAGCAAGTTTTTGCTTTTCGTCTTTCGGAGTACTAAACTCAATTACTGAACACCTACTATGTAATGCAGGAATGATTTTGTTTTTATAGTTACAAGTAAAGATGAACCGACAGTTCTTACTGAACTCTTCGATGAAGTTCCTCAATGCTGGTTGAGTAACCGCAGTCAAATAATCTGCTTCATCATATATGACTACTTTTCCCTTGCCACTGAAGGATACAGTACTAGCAAAGTTCACAATCTTGTTTCGTAAGGTATCGATATCACCTTCACTTGAACCATTAAGAATGATCCAATCATAACCCATTTGCTGACATAATGCCTTTGCTACAGTTGTTTTACCAACACCTGCAGACCCACATAGCAATAGATTAGGAATCTCACCATTCTCAATAAATTGGAGAAACGTACTTTCAAGATGCTTCGGTAAGATAGCATCTTTAATAGTCTGCGGTCTATACTTCTCCACCCACAGAAATTCATCACTTTTAATATCCATAATAATCCTCGTTGTTAACCTTCAAATGTGCTATCGACTTCTAATGCAATCCAATATTGCAAGTTCTTGTTAGCATTAACCCAATGAGAAATGTTTTTACTTGAAACAGTCAAGTCATACTCACCTGGAATCACTCTTAGATTATCACGTTTAAAATAGAATGCAAACTTACTACCATTGCCTTCTGCCACTTCAACATCGAACCTATTAGAAGTTTGGTTCTTCTTGTCGGTTGCAATTAGATTAATAGTATCACCATCAGACACTAAACCAATATCAGATAATTGCATAATATTAGATGCTTTCAATAAATCTGTATAGTTTGATTGACTGATACGAACTTTCACTTCTGCACTTGGCATAACAATTTGCTTTGTTGGTGATACTACTAAACTCTTATCAGCATACCAGAATTTAGAATTAGACTTACCTTGAGATACAGTTAAGTAATCATCATATAAGTTTACATCTGGTGCCTCGTAAAGTGATAGAACACTTAAAAAGGAGTTCAAGTCGTAGATAGCAAACTCTTTCTCAAAGTTCTCTTCTACTTTCGCAGTTGCTAGAACATTTTTCATTACTGAAATAGTTTCTAATGTATTGCCTGGTTTTACGAGCAGGTTCTCGTTAATTTCACTGAAGTTCTTTAAGACTTCAAATGTATTTTTACTGATTTTCATTATAAATCCTCATCATGTATGTGCAGTTGTATAATTGCATAGTGTAAGACTTTTAATAAATCTTTTCGGGCATCACTAGCAGAACCCTTTTTGCCATATCGTTGTGCATACTTTAGCACATTGCCGATACAGAAACCTGTACCATGTCCACCATCAATGATGAACTCAGTCGCTTGAAACTTGTCTTTGGAATAATGACCATTGTTATAGGTCGCATCGATGTACTTTTGAAATTCTTCAATTAATTCTTTTTCATTAAACTTATATTCTATTTTAGTATTTTTCATATATTTCTCACTTATTGTTTCATAATAAAAGTAGTGGGCACCGAGGTAGAAAGATGATTTGTAAGATGAAAAACCTCGGTGCCCATACTAGTTAGGCAGTCGCTAGTGCTTGAAGACCAGCGGCAATGACTGCTTTACTTGGTGTACCTACACGATACGCCACTGAGTTAGTCTTACCCGTAGGGTTAGCATAAATCATATTACCTTCGTACCTTAGGTCATGTACTCGTTTAGCAACATTTACTGTAGTAGTATTTGCTTTTTTCGCAAGTTGCTTAGTAGTAAAAGAACTTCCAGTTGAAAGTGCATTCATAATTTTTGTCTTGACAGACATTTTTGCTTTTGCCATTATAAGTTCGCTCCTTATATAATGTATTTACGAGACTGCAAAATGCAATCTCTTTCAATTGTTTTAAGTATACTCTTAAAACGGTGTTTTGTCAACATCTTCTTTCGGTGCAATTTCACTTTCACCGACTTCAGTGTTAACGATATCAGCATCCACCTTAGTATAAAGGTCAATGAATGCCGATTTAGTTTCATCATCAAAACGATTTATGCACATTTGGATCGCTTTCATACGGTCTCCAAATACTGAATATGCTTTGACGATATGGACTAGTCTACGAGTTGCAATCAACTCATCGATGCCTCCATCCATGAAGGTCTTTCTGATAATATCTGCCCACTTGACAAGTTTATCAGCAAAGTCCTCATCTTCTTTACCCACTGCAATTAGTTCTTTTGAGACAATCTTTTTCTCAATAGTAACTGCTGGATAATCTTGTTCCACAGTAATAGGGAATCTTTCTAGGAATGCTTCATTAAGGATATTGGTTCCGATGAAACGACCATCTTCTGAACCCTTACCTTTTGTATTAGCAGTCGCAACAATCTGAAAACCTTCTACAGGTTCTACAAACTGATTAATCTTCTTTAGAAGTACGCCATTACCTTCGAGGATTGGTTGTAAGCACATAATTTTGTTTGATGCTAAATCAATCTCATCTAAAAGTAAAACGCCTCCTGCTTTCATTGCTTGAATAACTGGACCATCATACCAGACAGTCTCGCCATCGACAAGTCTATACCCACCGAGTAAATCATCTTCATCGGTTTCGATAGTAATGTTAACTCTAAAGAATTCTCTTTTAAGCATTGCACATACTTGTTCAAACATCATGGTCTTACCATTACCTGATAGACCAGTGCAGAAGATAGGGTAGAACATCTTAGAACGAATGATACTACGGACATCTTGAAACTGACCAAAAGGAACATAATTCGCATAAACTTTAGGAATTAAGTTATGTATTGTAGTATCAGAAATAGTAATACTCTTTTTCGCTACAGGTTGTTCTGGAACTTGAATGTTTTGCATTACTGCATCTCCAACGACCTTTGTTTCTGGCATCACACTGCCACTCATTAATGAATACAACCCGTTACCCATTTTGTATTCGTCATTTTTAACAATCCAAGACGGAGCATATTTCATACCCATCTCATTTGCTACAGTAACTAATTCTGCTCTAGTAAAATCATTCTTACCATTGAACAGTTCTTTTGCTTTTGTTATAAAAGTTTCACGATTATTCATAATTATCACCTCTTTTTTCATCATATAATATATTATAGCATATTAAATAGTAGTTTGTCAAGCACTAAATTCACTTTTTATGGCAAATATGCACTTTTTTTTCATTTTTTATGCTACCATGTCAATAAACTTCTGAAGTACTACTCGATTTTGAAGTTTACCCTTACCCATACGTTTAAATGCACTAGTTAGTTTTTGTTTTGATGCACCATTTAAGTCTTCGCCAAGACCTTCATCTTCTACTTCTAAATTCTTACCACCTTTGATGATATATAACTCATCAAGTCCACTGGCATAAGATACTGAACAATTTTCTCTGGTCATTAGTTTTTTCCACTCATCGAAATTGTAGTGTATTTCATTATCATCAGATGGTTTTCTGAAATCTGTTCTTTGTGTTTGAAAATATTGTTGCCAAGCATATCTCACTTCTTGACGTCCAGCGATAAAGAAACCAGTAGTATTAGCACCAGTCGAAATTTTCATCAACTTGTATAAACCTTTTGTGATATCATCAGTTGAAATTGAATAAGTATAACCTCTAACAATATTAGTATTAGTAATAGCAACTTGATTTTGACCATCTCGCAGGATCAAAGTACCTGCTGACTTATAACTGCTATCTTCTTTAGTCCATTCCATCTCACCAGCACGACCTTCTCTATAACCAGAAACCCCATCGATGCCATGACTTGAACCATCAGTTAAAAATGATGTACTAACAATTTGCACATTATTTCTTTGCTTGAATTCTTTTATTAATCTAGTAGCAATACAGATTGTATGATTAAGAGGTGTACCACCAAGATACATATTACGAGGAAGTCCCCACCAAGCATAGTCACCTCTGCTTTTTCTATCGTACATCGAACCGATTGCAATAGAAATACCTAGAGCATCATTAAATTCTTTAGAAGTCATTTTCTCATGGAATAACTCTAAAAGAGAAACACTTTCTAAAAGTGCCTCATGTAAGTTATGAGATTGACGTTTTTCTTTTTGCTCAGGAGAAATTATTTTTGCCCACTCAGAACTAAAACCATAAGCGGCGAAAGGAATATTTGCTTTTCTACAAAACAATGCAAGGTTAATTAATTGTTGCATTGTACCATGCATATTATCTGCCATTGAACCAGACCAATCTAAAAAGAAAATCATACCATGGTCTTTACCATTAGGAATAATATTTTTCTTTAGAAAGATATCGTCATTATATTTGTAAGAATGTAATTTATTAACATTCAAAACACCAGTTCTGGCACTAGTTGCTCTAGCATATCTATCTGCTTGTTTTTTCATTTCGAATTCTTTATGAAGATAGTTTATAATCTTTTCATTTTTCTTTTTGAATTCTTTTACATTCTTAGCAAGAGTATCTTCTCTACTGCCGTCAGTATTTACTGACCAATGGTCATAAAGAGACTTTTTAATTTCTGCAAAAGGAACTGTATAATCTTTAACATTAAGAACTTTAGGAATATCTAGATATCTAACTTGCTTTGAAGTATCAGTCTCAACTAATTCTCTAGTAGATTGTTGAGTACCAAGGTCAGTAATTGATTTAGCACCAGGTGTTAAACCTTCTTCACTTTTAATCTTACCAGTCATATTCTTTTTAGGTGCAGGATTTGATTTTCTTTCAGTCTCTTCGGAATCATTACCTTCTTCATTAGTTTTCTGACCGCCTTGACCAGTACCTTTTTCTTCGTCTGAATTTTCATCTTGCTCTTCGCCAGAATTAGAAGGTTGGTCAACTTCACTACCTGTCTCTTCTTGATTTTCATCAGACTGAGAAGTTTCTTGTTCACCTTGCTCTTCATTTGAATTATCAGATTCAACTGACATATACTGCTCAGTATCTTCGCCGTTCTGAGTTTTATTTTCTAACTCTTCTTGACAGTACTCATATAATTCTTCAGCAAGAGTAAAAACTTCATCAAAGGTTTCTGTTTTTTGTGACCTAGTTAAAAAGTCTTGTTCTACATCAGTAAAAGGAATGTCAATTTGTGTACCTAACTTTGCTTTAAGATTAAGACGGTCAATTAAAAGCATCTCTTCTGTTTTCTTACCATCAGTATGAAAGAAGTTATTTGACTGTAACTTACTATATGCATTATAGAAAGGTTTTTTTAGACCAGGATACTTCTTTTGAATTAGTCGTTCAATACGAACATCTTCGACTACGTTTACAAAAGAGTGAAAGTTTTTAGGTTTGTCTCTTAACTTATCCATACCACTCATTGGTGTATATAGAGCATGAGAAACTTCGTGACCGACAAACAAGTCTAATATTTCGGCATCAATATCTTTCAGAGTAGGAATTCTAAGAATACGTTTTTCAACATCAAAACTTGCAGTCTCGACATTAGAAAATTCAACTGTTAGGTTTTCAGTAGCAAGTAATTTTGCTAGAACCGACTTTATTTCTTTTACGTTTTCCACTATGTTCACCTCTTTATCTCTCATCATGTATACATTATCTCATAACTTGGTGTTAATGTCAAGTAAATAATGCACTAATTATGGCAATAATGACAAATAAACCGAAAAACATACAAAGTGTTGCAAAAATGCAACAGATTGACCAGTAAATCAATTTAAATGGGAGTGTTAATCCAAACCATATACTTTTAAAAATCATCATAGGTATATAGTACCATAAACTATTTAGTTTGTCAAGCACTAAATTCACTTTTTTTGAAGAAATATTTGAATTGTTTTTCGTTATCTTTGAAATATACTTACATTTATATAATATTCGTGTCTTGTTAGATTTCTAGAAAATCTTGAATGTAGTATTGACATTGAACCATCTTGATAATATTCGAACTGTTTAATACCATTCAAAACGTGTTGACTGATATCTCCACTATATAATTTTTTCAGTCCATGTGTTTTCTCTAAAACTAGTTCATAGTTTTGATATTCGGTCTGATTGAAACTTGATTGAATTATAATTAAATATCCATTATCATTTAATGCTTGTGATAGTCTAAGTAGTAATGCACTTTTATTATCATAATCTTCAAATGCTTCATATGAGAATATGAAGTCTGCTTTACCTTGCTTAGATAAGATAAAATCTTTATAGAACGATAAACCTTTTTCATCCCATATGTCTTTACAGTGATGCAGTAAATTAGTTGAACCTGTAAATCCAATAGACTTTTTAAAACCAAACTCTCTTTTAAGTCCGGCGATACCACAACCCTTACCAGAATTAATATCCATGACAGTTTGTTTTGTGGGGTCTGTTATGTAAGGTAGAATAAAATGTCTATAGGCATTATAACAATACTTATCGATACCGAATGCTTTATCGTAATCGAAATTACCCCAATCTTCAAAATCAACTGGTGGGTTTACGAATAAATTACGACTTTCTAAAAACAAAGATTGGTTCATATTTTAACCAGATACCATTCACTTTGCAAAAATTCTTTGCTCGTGGTTTACCTGTCTCCTCATCTACTCTGTTGCCTCCAGGCATTTGAGCAAGTGCCATTTTCAACATAGTCACATATTCAAATCCTAGTTCATTACATATATTTATGCTATCGGATTCTAGTGGAAGCATCTTGTTGCCAAATTTAGCATCAGCAATGTTCCAAAGCAAGTATCTGTCGCTTTTAAGATACTTGTAAGCATTAGTTAATGTAGGTTT
>TARA_B110000285_G_scaffold147244_1_pt1 | contig 10282 bp, 11 predicted proteins | sample TARA_B110000285 | Tara Oceans TARA_B110000285 (sample SAMEA4397756) | marine metagenome | biome: Polar Biome; feature: [SRF] surface water layer (ENVO:00010504); material: water (ENVO:00002006), including particulate matter (ENVO:01000060) such as... | depth 5 m
TTATTAATGGATTTATCGTACTCGTCCCAGTCGCTTGTTAGCCAATCCTCTGGTATTCCTTTCCACCAAGATTTCGGATAATCTAAGTGTTGGTTTTTATATTTTTTATTTGTTATAGACGAGTATATAGGTCTCCAATATGTTCCTCCAAAACTGCCTAATTGAAACATTTCTCTCGGTGTTAAATTAGGTCTAAATTCAGGATAATCCTTAAATATAATCTCTCCACTGCTATTTTTATTAGGCATATTATAATTATCTTATATTTTATTGTAGAATATTTTACTATAAATATTATTTTGCACTTATATAAACAGATAACATGATTGTACTATAATCATATTCTCATAATATTATTATGGATCCGAATATTATAGTAGTTATTTTTGCCGTAGTAGTAATCGCAGTCATTTGTTTCATATTATGTTCATGTGTATGTCTAGAATGATAAAAATCCACAAGGTATAACCGTTATCATTTTATGAGCGGTTCTTTTTTTTAAGTTCGTGATAATTATTCATATTTTCAATAATTATCATGTATTATGTGATCGTTTCATTATGGTTTCATTATGGTTTCATTATACTAATAACGAGTATTTACATATTCGTCGATTCTCATTACCAACCTCAATCACAATCCAAATACAGAACTTACCCATCTGTCAGCAATATCCGGATTTTTTTGTTCTGTTGTTGAAAACCCAGGATAAGGATTCACTTCTATAATTTTACCATCTTCAAAATAAGGAGTCATTAAATCATGCGCCATATAATCGATTCCTGAAAAGGTTAATCCTAACATTTTATTTATTTGTATAAACATGTTTACATTAAATGGATGGATTTCATAAATTTCAATATATTCTTGTTTTCCTCCGTTTGCTATACTAATCACATTAGATACTTTGATTTCCTTGTCTAGTTCCAATACACTATCTATATTATATCCTTGCTGACGAATCAAATCTTCGTTTATTATTGTAATCGGTTTTACATTATGATTTTTCGGATATACGTCAATTAATTCACGAATCGTTAAACTACCATTTCCTATAATTCTTGGTGGAATATCTTTACTAACATACACAATATTATCGTTCATTACCATAATCCGATACTTATTCCCTTTTGTTTGTTCTTCAATAAGAATTGATTTCTTATTTTCTCTTTTTAGTTTGTTAATTTTATTCGTTATGCCCTGATTATTAATAATATCTGTAAATACATCAGTGCCTTTTTCACCCCAGTTAAATTTTATTACTAATGGAAAAGCCAACTCTCTATTTATTATCTGCAAATTATCTAAATCATCCAAGTTATTATTCCATTCTACATATTTACATACAGGTAATCCAGAGTTACCTAATATTTTACTAGTTTCTATTTTATTATTCGATAATTTTGCAGATTCAGGCGAATTAAAATTATTGTTATAACTTACACTTGTATTATTTAGTTGTAATCGCTTTTCATTTTCATCTATTGTAATATTATATTTGTTATAGATATTTTTCTTCATATTATTAGAATGAAACACCATTGGTTCTATTATAGGTTTCATTGCAAAAAAACTATACAACACTACTATTAACAATAATATCATTGTTAATAATAAAACATATCCCATTTTATATATTATTTTATTTTATTTTATTTTATTTTATATATTTTTAAATATCTATATTATATATCAGTAATGTTAGATACAATAGATAATTTATTTAAATCGGTCGTATCCTATGAACAATCGTGGTGTAAGACAATGGGATTTTTAAATCCATATATTGATCCATTTAATCACTTTATATCAAAAAAGATACCTGATTTCGATAGTCAAGCGTTTTACAAATATAAAAAACATAATTTTGTATATGATAAATTATGGGTTATGAGATCACAAGGACTTCTAGCAGGTGATTTAAAAGATTTGAAGGAAAATGATAATATCAAATTACCTATTTTTATTAAGCCAAGATGGGGTAATGAAACAGCATCTAGTAAAAATTGCTTTAAAATAAAATCATGGGATGAACTAGAGCAATATAGACGAATTCCTGATATGATGTGGTCCGAGTTTATCGACGCAAAGGAACAAATGACAGATTATATTTTAGTAAATGGACAAATTGTCTATCAAATTACCTATGTTTATTCAGATACACAAAATGAATTTATTGACGATTGGAAACACATTAGTCCGGAGAATGAACCGATATCTAAAATCACTGAATGGGTAAATATGCACATGGGTGGTTTTACTGGAGCAGTGAATGCTCAATATAGAGATGATAAAATTATTGAAGTGAGTCTTCGTTTAGCACGAGGTGGTGCTTACATATTAAGTACAAAAAACGAATATTTGATTCAAAACATTAACAATGTTGTCGATAAAGGAGAATGGGATTACAATATCCAAGACAAGATGAAATTTAGTCCATTTTATTCATTCAAGTGTTATAGTAAAGTTCCACTACTCTACGTGTATCCTCAATACGTAATGGATTATATTATGAAAAAAAACAATTGTATGCCATTTTATGAATACTATTTTGAACCGGCAGGAAAAACAGGTATGGTGGCATTTCAATTTATGCATACAAATTTCGAACACGGAATGAGAACAAAAAAACACCTAGAGACGATGTTTAATTTTGCACAATATTTGTTTATTTTTCTTTTTATTGTTAGTTTAATTTTATTTAGTATCAACAAAGTGGTAGGGGTCGTTATGATTATTTTTGTTGGTATGATATTTAATACAAGAATGTTAAATCCTGTTAGTGTCCAATATCAGCATTGGAAAGCAGCAAAGCAAATGATTATTGGTTGAACGAATATTGGTTGAACGAATATTAGTTGAACGAATATTATCGTATAATTAGATTCCACGTGACGACGTAGAGGATATATTAATACAATAATCCTCTTCATATTGACGTATATTTTTCATTTTTTTTATAATCGTCATCGTTAATTTGTACATATTGTCGTTTTTTATATCACATGTCATGTAAGTATTGTTATAATTTCTCTCTAAACGTGGTTTGGATACTAATACTGGGTTACCATCCGCATCTTTATATTGGTTTTGTTTTTCTTCTTCAGACATATTCTCTAATATATGGTCTAATAAATCATTAAACTTGTCGCTATATTGTTTATCGTAGAATTCTAGAAAATTCATAAAATCTACATACATATTTTCATGTATGGTTGAAGTTTCTTTACATGATATAACCGTGGTTAGAATATTTATTATTTCAAATTCTTTCATTTGTACAATGCTACCATATTGTATGCCATTTTTTAATATTTCGACATTATTATTAATTTCTCTATATGACGATATATTAGAAGTAGGTTCAGTCTCAGTCTCGTTGAAATATTCTAACATGCTTCTAGTACTATTACTATTATTGTAATCACTTGATTCGATTGTAAGATTATTCTCGTTATCCATTTGTATTTATATGGTATAAATTTTTTATTATTATTTACATCAATTTTTAAATAATAATAATAATAATAATAATAATAATAATAATAATACAAAAAACCCTGAATATATCTATATCATTATATCATACGATGATCTACACAATATTCACAATATGCGTAAAAAAAATTGAAAATTTCTACAACTACTGTTCCCATCTTATCAAATACTGTAATTACTTCGTCCATATTTTTATTATATTATAGTGGTTTATATTTAAATAGGTGTATTAAATAATTTATTCATATTTTCAACCTCCGGTCTATCTTCTACATCTACAAATATCTTCTCAATCAGACTATCATCTCTAAATCGAATACTATACTCTTTATTCAATTGGTTTCTTCCAATACGCCCAAGTGCTTGAATTGTTTTTTCTTGCGTCATATTGCTCAAGTCTTTGCTAATATATCCATGACAAAACTGATAATTTGTTCCGTAGATATAATCAGATGAAGCAATAATCAAGTATAGTTTCTGTTGAACAGCCAACTGTTTCATAATCTCTGTATAATTATTATCATGATTGTTAGTAAATACACCAATACCCATGAGCAATAATATTTTCCAACTACTTTTTACTTCCATAAGCATAATTTTCTCAACGTCGTTCGGTTCAATATTACACGAGAATTCGCGCTCTACCAAATCCTTTTGTATCCAATGACGCATATGAGCCAATTTATTCGGAACAAATAGGTCATTCAAGGCAATGGTCTTTACCAATTTATACAATCCGTCTATTTCAGTTCGCAAGTTTCTCTGTTCCGGTGTAATTCTATCCTTTGTCATTTTATTTTCTTTCTCAACTTCGTCACCTAGACTATCTTCTAACTGTCGTTCCTTTTGCCTCAATACGTTCAAAACCTTATCATTATGCTCTATAGCAGCCATCATATCATTGATTACCTGTTCTGGAATTTTTATACTTTGAAGAATAAACTTGGAAATCTTCTCAACGTCGTCTGCCAAGAATATTGTCGGACCATCGGTTAGTGTATGTGCATCCTTTGTAGCTACATGAATATTCGACTCAAATTTCTGAGTTCGTCGTTCTCTGAAATATTGGTATATGGTAGTCCATTGTTCTCTACTAATTCGCTCTAGTAAATCCAAATAATGAATCTTTATATTGTTCATAGTCATATCACCCAAGTCTTCATACTTGACTGCTATTTTATATCTATCATCTTGAACAATATTCAACTTGTCCAAATAGTGAATAAACATGACAATTTCACTTAAATCGAAATAACGCAACAAAGTTTTATATTTCTTACAATGAATCACGCTTTCTTGAAGCTTGTCATACTCTTCGTACTTCAAATGAGGCATTTCTACTTGATTCTTTGTATTTAGTAGAGGAATTGATTTATTACAGTCATGGCTTACGATATTATGAACCACGCTATTCTCAAATCTAGATGTGAAATCAGCAATCGTTTCTTGTAAATCCTCTTCATGGGGTAGAGTAGCAGACGAAAGAATAATATTGGGAATAATATTTTTCTGCCAAATCTCGGATATGTAAGAATGGAATTCGTGCTCCTCATAATCCATAGTAATAGTGGGTTCATCCCAATACATGATCATATCTTCCTTTTTGTTAAACGCATTCATGTAATACATTGCACATAGGTAGGATTTGATATCGCATATCATAATTTCTACATTGTCACCAACAGTATTATCCACCTTTTTACTTCCATCGCGATATTTAATGTCCTTCCCTGTCTTGTTATGCTTGACATAATCCTTGGCAGAGAAATAATGCAATCGAATATCCGATACATCATTGCATCCAAACGCGAATGCTATTTTTTTCCCCATGGAAATAGCAGATTTCGCCAAAGCTAAACCTACATGTCTAGCAGCACAAACAAATATAACACGTTGTGTCTCGGACAGACCTAGCGGACTAAGTGTTTTACCAGTACCAGTTGGAGCAATATATAATACCAACTTTGGATTAGGATTTTTTACTATCGTGAATAATTGTTTTTGGTGTTCGTATAGATGAATGTCTTTATATGTGACCAAATCTTCGTTCTTTTCTATTAAGTCACTGCTTTGTAGAAACATCTCTTCTATAGTTAATTCAACCGAATAGTCAGCCAGTACCGCTTCGATAAATTCACGAACCTGTGGAATGACATTTGTGATCTTTAATTTCATTAAATGATGTAATGTATAGTAGTATTTATTGAATTTTATAGTATTGTCTTTGTAAAAGTAACGCATAGTTTGTTCTGTTATGTGAAGAAGGTAGAACTCGAATAACTTTTTACCACAAGCTTGAATTGTTTTACTCAGATTGTCTAATTTTAATTTTTCTATGGAATTTATTCTTTGTATTTTTGTAGATAATTTACTTTCAAATGGAAATTCATATTTTTGTTGTAGTTTTTCGATAATTGGTTGAAAATATTCTTTATGTAAGTGATTCATAACGTTATCAATAGGTGTTAATTTCAAATAATTAACAATAGACGTGTTTTTATTATAGATTATATTTACGTCATGATAACCCTTTATAATTAAATTTAAAATTTCTTTTTCGTCACTAGGAACCGTTATTTCCGTAGTGTCCCATTCTGTCTTGGTAAGCTTTTGTTGATTTAGATCCATAATGCTAATGTAATATACGGTATTTTATCAAAGTATATTTAATTCAATTTTTTATTAAACGAAAATTATGTGTTTATATATTTAGGTGCATATTAATGATAAAATTGATAGTAAAAAAGGATAACGAAAATTATATAAACAATAATATATACTTTATATAATGAATCATACAACGGCTACTATTCAAACAAATACACCTGTCACACCAATGGAATTCTCATCATTTCGCCCCATCATATTGAGTATTGATGGAAATATCGGCTCAGGTAAATCTACTTTGTACAAAGATTTACAATCCCATTATGAAAATAATGCTGATATTTGTTTTGTCCCTGAACCAGTAGATGATTGGACACATATAGTAGATGGGGATAACGTGCCTATTTTAACCAATTTATACAAAAACACAAAAAAATATGCTTTTCGCTTTCAAATGATGGCTTACATTTCACGTCTTCATTTACTTAGACAAAAAGTAAAGGAACATAAATATCGCATTATAATCAGTGAGCGTTCCGTTCAAACTGATAGAAATGTATTTGCAAAGATGTTATTTGATGATGGTATGATCGAACATGACGAATATCAAATATACAATAAATGGTTTGACGAGTTTTTGGACGATATGTACTTGGGTGGTATCATTTATGTAAAGGCGGATCCTGAAATATGTTCAGAACGTGTAAAAATTAGAGCTAGAGAAGGAGAAACTATTCCTCTAGAATATTTACAAAAATGTCATAAATATCATGAAGACTGGCTAGAAAATAGTTCAGATAAGTTAGTTATTGAAGCGAATATTGATACAAGTATCAAGGAAAACGCAGGTATTCGTGAGCAATGGATACAATCAGTAGATAATTGGATAAATCATAAGTTTCCCTATATGAATATTAATTATAGTTCAAATAATATTAAGCAAGAAACAAATGATGAGTTACCAATTCTTCAGTTTGATGGTGCTTGTAGAGGAAATCCATCTAATGTATTAGGACTAGGGTGTATTATAAAAAATAACAATAGAACAAAAACTCTAGCGAAAGGAAGTTATCATTATCCATGTACAAATGAAAATGGTGGAACAAACAATGAGGCAGAATATCTATCGCTTATTAAAGGGTTGGAACTTGCATTACATTCTGATATAAACGCAATACACGTTGAAGGAGATTCCAGTTTAATTATCAATCAAATGAAGGGAACAAACAAGGTAAATGCGAAAAATCTAATTCCATTACATACGCAAGCAAAAGAATTAGAAAAGAAATTTCATTATATTGATTATAAACATGTAAAACGCGAATTTAACAAAGAGGCTGATAAATTAGCAAATATGGCTCTTGATAACGCAGTCAATAAAGACGTATCAAAATGCGAAGGTTGTGTTCCACGATTTCAAGAAAATCAAATGGCGCATATGGGACCTAATGGATGTATTGATTATTAGTCACTAGTTTCTGTATAAAGTAAAATAAATAACATTATTATCAGTCTAAAGAATCATTTGTCAAATAATAAGTATTTAATTTCGACGGAGGTTTATATTTTAATATATCTAGTTCTTTTTTCGTGGTTGGAAATAATTCACTACTGTAAATATCTTGTAAGCATAACCACTCAAACATTCCGCCAGGATATGTATAGACATTTCTAAAGCCTAATTTGACCAACTGTTCATATTTGTCGTATATCGACATGTCATTTACATTTTTACCATAAATAATCACGTGTTTATCCTTATTATTCGAAATATAATGATTAATAATCTGTTCTTCTTGATTATGAATTACTGTATTTGGTAATAAACATGATTGGTTATTTGCTGTTAATGTATTGATTAAAATATATTTTTCTTTATTTTGTATCACATCTTGTATATCTTCAAAATTCATTCGATGCAATATTGAAGATTGATTTCCCATATTTTTTAAATATCTAATTTACTTAGTCATTAAATATTTAAATATTAATTGTATAAAATACTGTATTGTATTTTTGCACTATACTCTAATCAAATTTCATAACAATTTCCACTGTTTCTTTTTTTATGCTTTTTGAAGCAGAAACGGATAATTCTTCTCTCTTCTTTCTTGTTTTGTTGTTCTTATCAACTGCTCTATTTTTTGATGTACTGTTTCTACAGTTCATATCTTTTTCAATAGTAGAGTAATTTTGCTCGATATAATCAATCGCACTGTTCTCAATCGCCCATTTAAAAAAATTCAATTGTCCAATCGTTGTTTGAATATGCGAACCATCTTTATAAGGGACTGAAATACGATCCCATCTACAGAATGGGTCGAAACGTTTTTTGGAATAAGCCTTTAATTTCAATTTGTAATCATTATAAACTTTAAACCGTCTATCTGTGTCTTGAACTTGATATACCGTATAATATTTCTTTGCATAATTAGTAGCAAACCAATCAATAATTCGGAGCGAAATTCGCGATTCACCATTAATAACTTGTAACATTCTATCCATATTATTGTTTTTATCCGTATTGTAAAATTCTAATAGATTTGTCAATAATAATTCATTTTGAGTACTATAATTTTTTGACATGATAATATATAAATTACTCGTAACTATGTTTAAATACTTTTTCTTGTGTTTGAATTATTGTTCGTTTGTATTATAATTATATTCGCTGGTATTCGAGTTTTGGGGTGTTAAAAACTTTTCTTGGACCTGTAAATCTTCTAAATAGTTCGACGAGAGAAATGGATTTAAATTGGTTTGCGCCACCATTTCTCTCTCATTCATTCTTTCAAAATTATTTTCTCTCTTTGTACCTTTATTATTCTCTATATTTGAACCATTTGATGATTCACGTTGTAATCCATCTCTAGGTACAGAATCATCAATAAACGTTTGACCTTCTTGTAACACCGTTTCCATTACATTATTACCTATAGATGTATGCTTATCAGTTAAACTACTTTTTTCATAAAACTGGTCTTTAATTGACGGACACCATTTTAAAAAAATGATTTGACTCATATAATTTTTATAATTATTATTAAAACAGTTTTCTAACTATTTTTATTTCTTTTCCACGTTTAAATCTCTCGCTATCCATATCTCCTCGTTTGACATTACATTCTAAGCAACAGACAACCACATTATCATGATTATGACCCAATGCATTGTTTATTCTATCTAAGGTCCATTGTTTTTTTGAAAGTACATCTTTATACAATACTTCGCAATGATCACGACAGTAGAAACAATTCAACTTGCTTTCCATGAGTCTTTCTATAACTTGCTCGAGAGAAATGATTTTATCTTTATCAAATAATGTTTTATGAATATCTTGTGTTTTATAACCTTTTATTTTTTTCGTAATCTCTCTCTTAGCTAATATTGTATGTTCTACTGATTGTTCTAAATACAAACTGTTTATTAATTGGATTTGTTTTAAATAAGTGAAATAGGAAACGTCAATATTCCAGGAAGTAACGCTTTTGCGTTGAGGATTTTTTATTTTGGACATCCCCTCTATATTTCGCTTCCCAGTGATTTCAATTGACTTCATTGAAACACTAAGATATAATTATTTATTTATATTACTTTAAAAATAGTATAAACTTAGCTTGTTATATATATATAAGAATGAGTAATGAATGTATTGAGTTGAAAAATATTAAATATAAGTCTATGCTTTTAAGTGGTAAATCCGAAGAACCAGTAGAAACAGTTGAAAATATGTCCAATTTGGATCACTTTCTTGCTGGTGAAAAAAAGAACAGTTCAGCCGAGGTATGGACAAAACTGGATAAAACGACTAAAATAATTAAATTCGACGAATTTGTAACCGAATATTGTAATGAGAATAACTACAATAGTCAAGACAAGATAGATTTGAATGTATTTCTAAATACGAATTTGGATAGAAAACGTCTTCTTAAAGCAAAAGAAGTAATATATGACAAAGAAAATGGTAAGATTAAATCTATACCATCACTTATGTACAATACGGCATCAAAAAAATTCACTCTCAAGAGATGTGAGAAACGTCAATCTACATTGAAATCACTTGCCCCTAAAAAGAGTCGTGTAAAGAAAATCATTGAGAAAGTGGCTGCTATGGATAACAGTGATGATAGTAGTAAGTAATGGCAAACAATCTTGACAACCTGGACAACCTGGACAA
>TARA_B110000285_G_scaffold87044_1_pt1 | contig 10273 bp, 9 predicted proteins | sample TARA_B110000285 | Tara Oceans TARA_B110000285 (sample SAMEA4397756) | marine metagenome | biome: Polar Biome; feature: [SRF] surface water layer (ENVO:00010504); material: water (ENVO:00002006), including particulate matter (ENVO:01000060) such as... | depth 5 m
CAAGTTTCTCGCACAGCATCGTCTTCGCCACAAAGTGCGTTCACAGTGCGATACACACGTAACAGCTCGGCTACTGGATCCGCTTCTAGATCAGATTCATTGAGCACCGTTTTCCAACCATGGATGATCATGCCAAACTGCGTTCCCCAGTCACCGATATGATTATCGGTGATGACCTCATGGCCAAGAAAACGAGCGGTTCGTGACAGGCTATCGCCAATGATCGTCGAACGAATATGACCAACGTGCATCGGCTTGGCCACGTTAGGTGCAGAAAAATCAACCACGATCGTCTGCACTGGACTGGCCAAAGCAACCCCAAGCCTATCATCACCAAGCAAGGCTGACATCCTCTTACTCCATGCAGAATGAGTAACTCGAAAGTTAATAAATCCAGGACCCGCGATATCTGCCACCGCAAGGTCGCCAAGCTCCATCACCTCAATGAGCTTGGCCGCGAATTCACGGGGGTTAGTGCGCAGACGTTTAGCCAGAATCATTGCCGCATTGCTTTGGTAATCTCCAAAGCGTAAATCCGCAGCCGATTCTACCTGCACCTGAAACCCTTCTGGTAAATCAACACCCACCGCATTCAGTGCTTGAGACATTACCCCCTCTAATTCTTGTATCATCATGATCTAAAATATTATCTGGTTTACCCTGCTGATTGAAGCGCCCCGCTAGTTTTCACCTCCCGCGCGGACGCTAGAGGAATCTGAATCGAAAACACCCAAAACATCTTCTGCCGTTTCGGCATCATGGAGCTGCTGACGAATAGAGCAATTATGAAACATTTTGGCAATAGCCGCCAGAGTCTGCAAATGCATATTGCGTTGTGATTGAGGCACAACGAGTAACATCACCAAGTTCACTGGCCCATTATCGATCGCCTCAAAATCAATTCCTTCACTAGACCGGCCGAATACCGCAATGACATGATCGATGGAATCTGAGAAGGCGTGCGGTATAGCCACCCCAGAACCGATGCCCGTGCTGACCTGGCCTTCCCTTTCCTCAAGAAGGTTTAGCACCTCATCGCGCAAGCTAGCATCAAGCAGGCCACGCGAGACAAGATGATCGACCATATGCACCAGCGCATGGGCACATGTCTCACCCTTCAAATCGAGGATGACTTGTTTGGGACTTAACAAGCTAGATAGTTTCATCACGTAATAACACAGGACTCAGCGTCACAGTGTCGCAGGAGAGCAGGCACATACCTTGTGGCACTATTGCTTGCAAGCCTATTTGACGGCTGAAGAACAAGCATAATTACACTGCAAAATACTCATTCTTCTGCCTAAATAGGCCTGTGTCCGACCTGAAAACAGCAGCCCTCGCTACCATCACCCGCTTAGCCGACGCTGGTCATACAGCCTACTTCGCCGGTGGATGCGTGCGAGATATGCTGCTCGGCACAGAGCCTAAGGACTATGATATCGCCACCTCTGCCACCCCCGACGAGGTTCAGGAACTTTTCCCCAACTCCAATGCCATCGGTGCTCACTTTGGGGTCATCCTGGTGCACAAAGACGGCTTCCCCTTTGAGATTGCTACCTTTCGGCATGATGGCTCCTACAAAGATGGCAGACACCCTGACCGTGTTACCTTCACCACCCCAGAGGACGATGCTTCTCGACGTGATTTCACCATCAACGGGCTGTTTCAAAATCCAAACGACGATGAAATCATCGACTTCATCAACGGTCAGCAGGACCTCAAAGCAGGCCTCCTTCGCGCCATTGGCAATCCCAGCGAACGTTTTCAAGAAGACGCACTACGCCTGATGCGGGCCATCCGCTTTGCCACCACACTCAAGTTCACAATCGAGCCCGTTACTTGGGCTGCTATTTGTGAGCACGCCCACCTATTGGCTAAAATAAGTGCCGAACGTATTCGTGATGAGTTCACCATGATCATCACCTCTGAGAGCCGAGCCCACGGACTCGACCTGCTCACCGAGAGCGGCCTCATGCGCCATATTGTTCCCGAGGTCTACGATCTCATCGGCTGTGAGCAGCCGCCACAATGGCATCCTGAGGGGGATGTCTACACCCATACTCGTATCATGCTCGAGATGCTCACCGAGCAACCATCTGCAGAGCTTGCCCTAGCCGTGTTACTTCATGACATAGGCAAGCCCCCCACCTACAGCTATGATAAAGCCGACGACCGGATCCGGTTCAATGGCCATGATCGTGTTGGTGCTGAGATGGCTGAGGAAATATTACAGCGGCTCAAATACTCCAACCGAACCACCGATGATGTCTGCGCCATGGTGGCCAACCACATGAACTTTATGAATGTGCAAAATATGCGCACGGCTAAGGTCAAACGATTTATGGCACGTCCTACCTTCGAACAAGAGATGGAGCTGCACCGAGTGGATTGTGCCAGCAGTAATGGCTTCACTGAGAACTATGAATTTCTGCGGTGCAAGGAAACCGAATTTGCGGCAGAGCCACTTATTCCCCCGCCACTTGTCAACGGCAAGGACCTCATTGAGATCGGCATGCAACCGGGCCCAGAATTCACCCAGATTCTTACCAAAATTCAGACCGAACAGCTCGAAGGGTCAATCAACACGAGGGAAGAAGCTCTCGACTACCTGCGCACTCATTTCTGTTAAAATTAATCGCTATCCCGATCGGGATGATCATCGGGGTCCTCAGGCTCTTCTTTCACATACCCCTGCATCTCACCGCCCTTGCCCTTGAGTTCCGCAAGAACTTCCGACATGTCACGGAGCTCGTCCCAAACATGCTGCCGAACATAAATGGATGCATCTTGCCTAACGGCGAGTGCCAAGCAATCGCTTGGCCGGGCATCAATTTCCACCACCTTGCGTTCCATGATCTCGTTTTCAGCCGTAATAAACAAACGGGCGTAAAACACATCGCCATCGACTTTGACAATCACCGCCTTGTCGACCTTAGCTCCGAAAGCATCTAGCATCTGTGAGAATACGTCATGGGTCAGTGGCCGTGGAGGCTTCACGCCCGACATTACCGCATTGATCGATGCGCCAATCGCAGGCTCAACATAAAACACGATGACTTTTTCACCGTCTCCAAGGAAGACAGCACAACCTGCTGAAGTTGGCATCAAGGCAACGGGCTCAACTCTGACGTGATCTTTCATAATATATTGTAAAATTAGGTGTTCTTTCTGGGGGTCATTTCAGTACGCACGTTATGATTTTTTGCCCCCATTGGGTCGCGCCAAATACTGACGTGATATTTTCACATATTTCTCGGCCCAGTGTTTAATACCCTGCTGCTGCTCCTTATCGAGTGTCTTAACGACTTTGGCAGGGCTGCCCAACACCAGCGAGCCAGGTGGAATTTCTGTGCCTCCTGTCACCAAAGCATGAGCACCAATGATCGAACGCTCACCGATCACCGCGCCATCGAGGATACACGCGCCCATACCGACTAAAACCTCATCTTTTACCGTGCATGCATGAATAATCGCGCTGTGGCCTACCGTCACGAGTTCACCGATATAGGCACCGTAATCATCGGCCAAATGCAACACTGCGTTGTCTTGAATGTTAGATCTTGGACCAATGACAATTTCATGGATGTCCCCCCTGAGTGTGGTATTATACCAAATACTCGCTTCTTCCCCAATACTAACACGCCCTATCACGTCAGCGCTTTGCGCTACAAAAGCGCTGTCATCAATGTCCGGACTTATCCCATCAAAGGTCTCAATAGCCATACCCTTACCATATCGCGCGTCTCTATTTTCACAAGTTGCAATCTATTCTCAAAAATGCCATCTTGCCGCGTGTTACATTTGGCCTCTTGCCTCAAAAAGGCATTCTCTCTGATGCTTGACCGAGCTTCACCCTAGCTGATTCTGACCCTATTTTTCATGAAGGAACTCTACACCGTTATCGCCTTTATCATCTTTGGCTATGCCCTTCGCTCATGCAAAACCATTGCATTACGAAAGCTCGGAGCCTTGGTCATGCTCATCGCTTCAGGCTTATGTTTTTACTACCTTTTTGAATCGGTATTGGCTGGGATCCTCGCGATGGCTGCCTGGTTTTTTCTGCCGTGGATCGAGCTGCTTACCCGCATACGCAATCAACGTATGCCGCTGAGCAATAAGCTCAAAGCGCGATCATCTGCCAACCTCAATGCCTTTCCTAATGCACAACAATATGTGAACACATTAGAAAGCTCAGGTTTCGAGCACATCAGCAACTGCGGCTGGAACCTGGGAGGGGTGGATCAGCTTTATCAGCTTTACTGGAATGCAGAAAAAAAGTCTGTCGCCTCTCTCTGTTTGTGTGAGCAAGCCAGTGCTACTTTTTCTTACATTACCATCACCTCCAAAGACATTGCCAATGGTGTCTGGCGAACGACCAACTTTCCGTTTTCTCCCACATTGAAGCCTTCCCCCTCTGTTCATTGGAACCAAATCAGCTGTGTCAATGAATGCGCCGTCAAACTGCTTCAGCAGCACGGCAACTTCCTGCATAAACAAGGATTCGTTGATGACGACTTAAGCATCCCTGACCCAGATCACCTTGAACAAGAGCTTGAGCACGAACTGCAACGGCAGATCGATCACAACCTCGAGCAGGGAATTATTACCCCGGCATGTGAGGGTCAATTTCGCTATACCATTCGTGGACTCTTTTACCTGTGGCGCCAGTTTATCCGCGACATGATCAGATTGTGCTGAGCTGGAAACTGATCGCTATTCAGCAACAAAAGACCCCGAATTTCCTGAAGGAAACCCGGGGTCAAAAATGTGGTGCTTTGTGTGTTTGTCTTTGAACTGACGACTATGAATACATCTTGGTGTAGTATTCGTCAGCCATACGGTCCGAATCAAAGAATGGCACTACTTCATTCATGCTGTTGAGCACGATATTCCACCAGCTTCCTTGCTCATCGTAGTATGAAGGCAACACCTCTGTTTCGAGAATCTGATAAAAGCCAAGCATATCATGCTGGTCACGAGCTTCATCTGAGAGAGCTGGATCAGCCTCGGGAATGACAAAGGAATTATGACCATCCTTGGAGAACTCACAGACCCAGCCATCGTAAGTGGAGAAGTTAACACTACCATTCATGGCCGCGCTCATACCCGATGTGCCGGATGCTTCACGAGTAACCACAGGGTTATTTAACCAAATGTCAGAGCCATCTTTCATTAGCTTCGAAAGCGATAACTCATAGCCTACAAGCACTGCCGCATTGGGGTAATGCTGCGTCAGGTGAATCAAGCGGTTAAAGGTATCAATGGCACCCCAGTCCTTAGGATAAGGCTTGCCAGCCCATATGATTTGCACGGGACGATCTGCATTGTTGAGTATTGCTTCGAAGCGATCAATATCGCGAGCAACCAAGTCAGCGCGCTTGTAATCAGCAAAACGACGCGCCCATACAATAGTCAGGTAGTCTGGATCAAAAAGTCGGCCCGTCTGGTCGGCCACTTCTTTGAACAATAGTTTTTTCAGCTCACGCTTGCGCTTGGCAAGCGCATGAACATCTCCTGCTGCACGCGCGGACTCAAGTTGTGGATCTACCCAGTACTTTTTGTTCTGCGCATTAGTAACGTGATCGATTTCACAAATTCCCTCGTGCCCTTTCCACATCTCACGAGAAACCTCGCCGTGAAGTTTGGAAACAGCATTTGCCTTGCGACTGATGCGTAGCGCGGCGAGTGTATGACTGAATTCATCACCCTCAACACCGCAGATCTCGCGTGCTTCCTCCAAGCTCAGGCCATTGAAGAAAGTGAACTTGTGCAATAGGTCAAAACTCGATTTTTCGTTGCCCGCTTCCACTGGTGTGTGGGTGGTGAATACCATGCGCTTCTTCACTTCATCCATTGAGCCATACTTACCGTAGAGGTGGAAGGCAGCTGACAGCGCGTGAGCTTCGTTCATGTGCCAGACATCAGGATCAACTCCCAGCTTATCGAGCAGCGTGGCGCCACCAATACCGAGCAAGATATACTGGGCAATACGCGTTAAAAAGTCGGAATCATAGAGACGGTGGGAAATAGTCCGCGACATGGTGTCGTTCTCCTCAAGATCGGTTGTCAGGAGAAACATCGGTGCAGACCCAAAAATATCCGCGGGAAGATACATAGCCTTTACCCAAACATCATGATCGTGAATCTTGATCGTAAACTTAATGTTAGTTTCCTCGAGGAAGTGATACATCTTCTTCCTTTGCTGAATTGCCATCTCGCGGTGATCTCCACGCGTTTGGTTATAGTAGCCATAGGTCCAGAGGATTCCGATACCGATAACATTCTGCTTCAAGTCGTAGGCACTCCGCATGTGGGAGCCAGCCAGGAAGCCTAGACCTCCTGAGTAAATTTTCAGGGTCTGGTCAATCGCAAATTCAGAGCTGAAGTAGGCAACGCTCTTTTTATAATTAGGATTGATTTCGTAGGGATGTTTAAAAGGTTCTGGGAGAAAGCTCATAATATATACTGGTGTTAATGCTAGTGGTGCCTCGAAGCACGTGCCCGTCCTTACTCACACCCAACGACTAATCCAAGCAGGATTTGTGTCTTATTATGGCCTTGTTGTTATTCAACCCATCCGAACAATCGCTCAATGAAGATGGAATATCGTTGATCAGTATAAGATCAGCCCCTCATTCACAGCCGTACCTCAAAAAAATCCAGCATGACCGCACGATAAACCTGACGCTTAAATTCAGGAAGCCACTTCAATTTGAAATTTTCCGGCCAAATCCATTTATAACGCTCAAACTCGGGGTTTTTGTGACTATCGAGATCGATATCAGGTGCTGATTTTTTCAGCCTGCACAAGTAGTAGGTCTGTTCCTGGCCATCAAAATACATTTTCTGTTTCTTCACCTGGTCAGGGTAGAGATAGGTGTACCCAGCACGTTGCTCCAACACCTTGTAACTATCCCACGGCAAACCTATTTCTTCTTCCACCTCACGGGCTAAGGCTTTCACCATCTTTTCACCCTTATCAACACCACCCTGAGGAAATTGCCACGCCCCTTTTTGATTGCGGCGCTCACACACCAACAGCTTCCCCTTACGGTTTAGCATAAGCACTGCAACATTAGATCGATAGCTTGCCATGACGGAACAATAAATACTCAGCTATTTTTCTGCGATCAAGGTTTTGACGAAACTTTGTTTTCGATGAATAGTGATGACTCAACCATCAGCTACTATGAAAACAACCACCTACCACCTCGCCATCACCTTTCTTGCCCTGATGATTCTCCCTTATGCAGCCATTGCCCAATCAGAGGAAGGCGCGGCCAAGGACAACACATCCGAGGCCACCGGACCCAAGAGATTTTGGCAAGCCGATCTGCCTGGAGGCAGTTACACCGTTGCCCTCGACCAGATCACTTCTATCAGTAAACACAACTACATCATTGACGGCAGCATCAGCGTCACCGAAGTCGTCATCGATACCAGTGGTAACGCACTCACCCGTTTCTATTACCTCGAACCCGCAGGCCAGGGCACTGCGAATTTAGGGGCCAATATTAGCCAGCGAGGCAAGGAACTGCTCGATAAGGTAAGTGAACGCACAGGGGTAAACGCCAACTCGGCGGTTGTGAAACAATACCCGGAGACAACTCACGCCAAGACCGTCGAATTCCGCATCTCCGACGGCATCGCTCTTGATGCACTCTTCAACAGCGCACGCACAGCATGGATCAACGGTAGGGGCAAAAAATTCACCATCAAAACAGGCAACGAGTAGCCATCATTCGTCATCACTCGACGACCCAACCCCGGGGATAAGATTAAGCACCCCCCCCACTCCCTCACGGATGATGTCAGCTCCTTCCTCAATGACCTCGCCACCCTTGTCGAGGATCTCACTACCTGTATCCATTGCCTTCTGAGGTAGCTCCACGGCTGTTTCTTGGGCAAAATTCAAGGCTCTTTTCCCCGTCTCTGGAAACAGCTCAAACATCCTTTCCCCTGCTGCGGCTATCAATCGGCCACTGAGGTCTTCCTTGGGGTCTTCTATCGTTCCCGTGATACGTAATGGCGCCCAAAGCAATCCTTTTTCGCCACGCTCAAACACTTTGGTTTCAGCTCCTGGAATATGAGCCAGAACACCAGGCATAATGCCCACACGGAAGCTGCCATCAAGATTCCCATTTTCAATGACCAGCTCACCCAAGACTCTCACAAGCCCCTCGCTAGCTAATACAATGTCGTAGAGCTCAAGCCGCTCTCGCTCGGTGTCCTGCTTGTCGCCTTGCCCACTGATGTATTTCAATCGAGCTTCTGTTAAATAAAGCTGACGAAATCGATGCGTGTTTGCATAAGCTGCGATCCGATCCAGCACCGGAAGTGCGGTTAACATGCCCTTACTCAAGCTCAGCTCACCTCGAGTCGTCACAGCATCTTCACCGGAGTTGATTTTAAATTCCGTATCAAGCTCTCCCGAGATCCTTTTCTGCCAATCTTCTGGAATGAGCTCTTCAACACCGACGTCTCTGAGTGTGCCAAACAATTCAAACTTCTCCCCTTCCAGTTCACCACTGAGAGACAACATCCCACGTTGGTATACTTGAGAATGAAACTCTTGTAGATAGATTCGTTTATCGGCGTATCTCGCCCGTGCTGTATCGAGCTTCAAAGGAGCTTCGAACCAAGGTGTATTGATCAGCCCGTTTGAGAAGGTCATATCATAGACATTTTTACCCGCCCGTCTCTCTGCCGTCATTGTTGCATCGATCACCTCGAAGCTGCCGCGCTCACTCTGAAGCTCAATGCCTAAACTTGATATTTGTAATGCTTGAAGCTCCGCTCGGTTTGGCAATAAAGACCCCAAAAATCCTCTCCCTTGATCTTCACTCGTATCAACTGAGGGCAACACCCTTGGGACATCTTGCTTATCTCGTAAATCGATTGCCCCCTGTAGCTCTGCCACCCTCAGATCACGGATCAACCACGCACCATGCACCAGCTCCGACAAACTAATATCCGCTTCCACTTCCCGAGCATCTAATCTGCGAACAATGCCACTTCCCTCGGCATTAAAGCCTATCGTTCTGACCCTCATTCCTTGCCAGTTTAATGGCTCAAACTGGGCATCAGCACTAATGACATTGCTCGTCACTTCACTGATAAAAAGTCGAAAGTCATCGCTATGTAAATAGGACCGTATCCAGACATAGCACCCAAAGCCCATGAAGATTGCACTCAGCCCCAAGATCACTGAAATCCGCAAAATGAGATTCGTAATCGACCCTGAACGGCGGCTGTTTTTTATCTTTGTATCTCTTCGCCTGTTCGCCCTGCGTGACATCATCCCATCCTAACCTTAGCAGATAAATTCACAAGTTTTCTTCTCGCCAGACAATGTCGTCTTCTTTAAGATTTTCCATTACTTTAATGTATTTATCTTAACCTTGCTTGAACTCCAAAAAGTCTGCTTCGCCATCCAGAAAGAAGGTGAAGACTTCAACCTCATCGATGAGGTATCTCTCAAGGTACCCAGTGGTCACTTCATGGCCATCGTCGGGCCATCTGGATGTGGCAAAACCACCTTACTCAAAACCATCGCCGGGCTCAATGAAGAATCGGACGGCGATCTTATTTGGTGCGGCAGAAACCTAGCCAAAGAAAAAGACTTTGAACCTGCCGAAATAGGCTACGTCCCCCAGTTCTCGATCGCATATGATCAACTGACCGTCGATGAATCCATCGAGTCCGCAATGCGACTCAGAGTCCAAACCGAAAACTTCGACGAACTCGATAGACGAATCGACAAGATTTTAGAAGAAACAGGCCTGACTAATCTCGCAGATCATCTCGTTAAAGTTCTCTCAGGAGGCCAGAAACGGCGCCTTGGACTTGCCTTAGAACTGGTAACGAGCCCACCGCTCCTCCTATGTGACGAGGTAACTTCAGGTCTCGACCCCCGATCGGAGCGAGACATTGTTCACTTGCTGCATCAACTCTCACATCGCAACGGCCGCACGGTTGTATCTGTGACGCACTCACTCGCCCATCTAGAGCTCTATGACTCTGTTCTTGTTCTCCACGAAGGACGTGTTGCTTACCACGGCCCACCTGAAGAAATCACGCACTACTTCTCTGTTGATGATACTGAGGAAATATACCCTCGGCTGGCAAGACAACGATCAGAAAAGTGGCATCTGTCATGGCAAAAGCATCGCGAAGCCTATTATCGTAAAATAGAAAAACGACGCGATGAACCAATCGATCAGCGGGAGCCAACGATCAGCGAAAAAGACAGTTCACAAGCTGCAAAATCTGC
>TARA_B110000285_G_scaffold59256_1_pt1 | contig 10262 bp, 7 predicted proteins | sample TARA_B110000285 | Tara Oceans TARA_B110000285 (sample SAMEA4397756) | marine metagenome | biome: Polar Biome; feature: [SRF] surface water layer (ENVO:00010504); material: water (ENVO:00002006), including particulate matter (ENVO:01000060) such as... | depth 5 m
CAAGAAGTAGACAAAGAGTTTTTAGAAATATGGGGCGATCGCCCACTGCCAAATCTGGGCACCTACCCTCTTTCGGCCAAAATTCATGCACCCCACGCAATCGATTTTATTAAATATGCCGCGTCCTTCCAAGGTGACTATGCGGTGGCCATCGATGCCGCCAAAAAACTGGCTGCTGATATCAATTCGGACGATTTAGAGAATGGCAGGAACCAGAAGCGCCTATCCGGCGTGTGTCTGGTGAATAAGATGTTCGGCCACTGGGAAGAGATTCTAGATAGTAAGCCAACCGCGTCAGGCACTCCTTACCTTGACGGTATATGGAGCTATTGTCTGGGCGGTGCCTATGCCGCTAAAGGCGACCTAATTTCAGCGCGTCGCGAACTTGGCAAAATTTGGCAAATTTCATCTCTAAAAAATGTCGACCAATACCGTGTTGGCCCAACGCCCGTGTCATCACTGCTCAAACTTGCAGCCTTAGGGCTATCTGGGGAAATCAAACAAGCCAGCGGTGCCTTGAGTGAATCGATTGCAGACTATCAGGCGGCTGTAGAGTTGGAAGATAAAAATGGTTACATCGAACCACCTGACTGGCCTCAGCCAATGCGACATTACCTTGGAGCCGCATTCCTTAAAGCGGGTCGTGCAGCAGAAGCTGAGACTGTTTATCGTCAGGATTTAGAGTGGCATCAAAATAATGGCTGGGCTCTTTTTGGTCTATGGCAAAGTCTAGCGGCCCAAGGTAAAGCATTAGAGGCCGAGGAAACCTTCAAAGCCTATAAGCATGCCTGGCGAGATGCTGACACTAAACTATCAGGCTCACGATTCTAGGCTTTCGTAGTTATTGCGTGACGCTTACTTAATCAACCATTGCTGTCTATAATGCGGGTCTTTCAACTCTTTTGGGAGTAGCTACCTTGACCGCCTTTCGCCCCTGTATTGATCTTCATCAAGGCAAGGTAAAGCAAATAGTTGGCGGCAGTCTTTCCGACTCCGGCACCAAGGCTAATTTTGTCAGCGATCATCGCTCTGATTACTACGCGGAACTGTATAAAAATATTGGCCTCCAGGGCGGGCACTTAATATCCTTGGGCCAAAATAATCAACAGTCAGTGCTTGATGCGCTCACCGCCTATCCAAAAGGATTACAATTTGGCGGCGGAGTCAATTTGGATAATGCACTCAACTATCTTAATGCCGGTGCATCGAAAGTCATCGTGACGTCTTATGTATTTGAGGGCAACCAATTTTCCTGGGGAAAACTATCGAATATCAGTGCCCTAGTTGGCCCTGAAAATTTAGTCCTTGACCTAAGTTGCAGAAAAACCAATCAGGGTTGGATGGTGGCTACCAATCGCTGGCAGACCATTACCAATGTTAAAATTGATGCACACTTAATTGAACTGCTGCAGCCTTACTGTGCTGAATTCTTAATCCACAGCGCGGACGTGGAAGGTCTTCAAGCGGGTATTGATGATGATTTAGTTAGTGCATTAGGGAAAATCGTTTCTATCCCTACGACCTATGCCGGTGGTGCCACCTCGCTACGAGACTTAGATAGAGTAAAAGAGCTTTCAGCGGACAAGGTAGATTTGACCATAGGCAGTGCCTTGGACATCTTTGGTGGATCAGGGGTTACGTTGGACGAGTGCGTGAAGTGGAACCAACAAAATAACGCTTGAGCTAAAAAAAATCTAGAAACGTAGGTCCCCCAAGTAAAAGCCACCTTGAAGTCAGCAATAGCTGACCTAAAGGTGGGCGCTGATCAAACTTTAACTCTCTACAGTAAAGGTAAGGCCTGCATTTTCTTGAAGCCTTTCAATTAACTCTGCACCCATCACTGGTGCCGTGGTCCAGATTCCACCAGAAGCCAGTTGAGGATTTTTAACTAAGCAAATAGCGCTCTCTGCAATCATTTTAGATGTCGAACCATAACCCGGATCCCTATCGCCTTTGACACTGACCCGCACAGAGCGGCCATCTGTATGTTCTCCCACCATTAAAATATCGTAGAAGCCATTTTCGCGTTCTTCTTTGCTCGGCCCTTCTCCCGGCTGTATAGTGCTCTTTGCCATAGAAGTGTCCTCTGTTACCGCCTTTGCGATCGCCTCACCTTTGTCCCCCGGCCCAGTAACCATCATTTCGTCATAGACAAAATCTTTACCGTAGGAATGGCCTAAAAGCATGTTAGAGCGATGTACATTTTTAGTGTTAATACTTGCCATTACAAAGGGAGCAATCCAGCTCTGCAATGCCTCATCGTATTCCGGCTGATTACCCAGAGGTTGTTCAGCTCCTTCAAAACCTGATGTTAGCGCAAACGGATTACGTAGTATTCCGATAAGGCTTCGGTCTCTTCCCGCCGCGGCCATGGTCTCTTTGAAACTGGCCAAGGTTCCACCAGACATAGTTCCTTTCATTGCCCGCACTCGCCCTTTGACGCGACCTACCGTACTACCGAAAGTACTCACAGCGTGTTGCTGTAAAAAGAATACGCCCAAATCGAAGGGAATTGAGTCAAATCCGCAAGAAAAGACGATGCGAGCGCCACTTTTTTCAGCCGCCGCTGAGTGTGCGGCAATCATTTTATGCATCCAGGCCGGCTCACCACAGAGATCAACATAATCAGTCCCCTGTGCGGCACAGGCCTCGACTAACTCATTGCCATAAAGTTGATAAGGGCCGACCGTTGTCAATATTACCGACGTGCTGGCTACCATTTTATTCACAGACTCTAAATCAGAGGCATCCGCGACAATCAAAGGCACATCAGACCCAACACCCATTTCATCTCGCACAGCTACTAACTTATCTCGGCTACGCCCAGCCATTGCCCATTTAACTTCTCCATTGACACCGTACTGCTGATTAAGATATTCAGCGACCAGACGGCCGGTAAATCCGGTGGCGCCATAGACAACGATGTCCAATTCCCTGCTGATTTTCATAAAATTCCTCTTTTTTAAGTTTTAACGTGGGTGTGAGCTTTCAGATCGACGACGATAATCTCAGAGTCAATTCAACTATGCAATCAAAGCTTCAAAAATATAGGGGCGTATACGGTCTTAAGATCCTGTTAGTCCAAACAATACTAATTTGCTCCGGTAAAGAGACGACATTATCACTAACACTTTGTTTAACTTTTGTGCAAAAATTAAATGAAAAGAGTTTGGAGAATATCCTTGGCGCAATCGCAAGACAATTTAGACTCTCACATTTCTGGTTATGTGCAAGAAAAACCAACGCTTACCTATGTGCAGCCTTCGGACCCTTGGCTGGTGCAAAAGTTCATCTCGTCTGTTGAAATCCTGTTTGGTCGACGAAAAATTGAAGCTCTTTATGACCAACTAAAAGAAAAGCCTTTTAACGTAGAATCCTTTTTTTCAACAGCACTAAAAACCACAGGAATAGAAACCCATTACGACGCCAATAAATTAGCTGCACTGCCTAAATCAGGCCCATTGGTGTTTGTGGCCAACCATCCTTTTGGTGTAGTCGATGGCCTAGCCCTTTGCGATATGGCGATAAAAGCCCGAGGTAATTTTCGCATCTTAATCAACGCAATGCTGTGCCAAGACAAAGATTTAGCGCCCTATTTTTTGCCGATCGACTTCAAAGAAACTAAAAGTGCCATCAAGAATAATATACGCACTAAAAAGATGGCTTTAGAGTGCCTCAAAGAAGATATCCCGCTACTTATTTTCCCTTCAGGCTATGTCTCCACAGCTGACCGAAACGGCCTGGGCAAGGTCGTTGACGCTCCCTGGACAACCTTCGCTGCTAAGTTGATTAGAGACGCCCAATCCAATGTTGTGCCAATCTACTTTCACGGACAAAATAGTCGTATTTTTCATCTAGCATCTCATGTCGCAGAGCCTCTACGCATGGCGTTATTGCTCAACGAAGCACGTAATAAGTTCGGCCAACCCATTCACGCTGAGATTGGCGACACTCTTGTCTGGGATGACCTAGACGGCATTGGCAATAGACAAGAACTGACGACTTATCTTTATAATAAGGTGCAATCTTTAGCTTAAGCCGCAATTTAGATAAACTGTAAAACCAAAACAATCCCACCAACCAGCACTAACGAATAGAGAAATATTTTCCAAAGAGAGAAACTTCTCTTCGTCCAGTCAATACGATCATCTCGATCAGTTTGCTTAGACGACGCTTTAAATCGCCCTAAGTAAAAAAAGATAGCTAATGAAATGACCGCCATCGACCCAAAGATGAGCGTATTAGCATCCACTAGCGACTTCTCAATTTAGCGAGCAGCCGCAACATTTCAAGGTAAAGCCAGATCAGTGTAACCATCAGCGAAAATGCGCCAAACCATTCCATATATTTAGGCGCACCCATTTCAGAGCCCTGCTCGATAAAATCAAAATCTAACACCAGATTCAATGCGGCGATAGCCACCACAAACAGACTAAAACCAATACCGAACAGGCCGTTAGAATGGATAAAACCGACGCCACCGGAACCAAACATATTCATCAACATACTGACCAAGTACAGTAACCCAATACCCATGGTGGCCGAGGTGACCATCAACCGGAAATTTTCAGTTGGCTTGACGATACCCGTTTTGTAGAGAAACAACAGTGACGCAAGTGTGCCCAACGTAAGCCCCACCGCCTGAATGACAATGCCGGGATATTGCGCTTCAAAAATAGCGGAAATTGCACCCAAAAAAAGCCCTTCCGCCAACGCGTAAATTGGCGCTGTAGTACCCGCCCATTGTTTTTTAAATATGGTGATCAGCGCAAAGATAAAACCAACAATGGCTCCACCTATTGCAAGGGGCATAACAGCACCAGCATCACCATTGTCGAAAAACAAGTTCCATGTGTAGGTTGCAGATAAAACAACCAATGCCAACAAAATGCCCGTTTTGTTAACCGTTCCTTGCAGCGTCATCGTGCCTGAAGCCATCGACTGAATGCCGCCGGATGAGGAAGTTCCTCGTGCACTCTGGCTAAAGGTGTCAGCTTTAAGAGCTGGATTCCCAGAACGACCGAACATATTTAGCGCTTTGTGATTGGACATAACCTAACCTTAAAATGTAATTAAAATGGGCTGCAGTGGGTAGTCACATGTACCCACTGCTTAGACTTCAAGTGTATCAAATATAAAGGAAAGCAACAGTGCTGATGGTATCACCACCATCATTACTCACCCTGCCATATCGAAACAATTCATTGGCAATATACTGAACTCTTTTCTGCCAGCTTAAGACCGCGTTATATTTGCCCGACAGAGCGGTTACTCAGGTACTATGGCGGGCTTAAACAACGCTTTAGAGGAACTACGTCAACATGGCTTTAAGTGCAAAAATCTGTAAAGCGGAGCTAAACGTCATCGATATGGATCGCCATTATTATCAGCAGCACAGCCTCACAATGGCCCAACACCCATCGGAAACTGACGAGCGTTTAATGGTTCGGCTATTAGCCTTCGCCCTAAATGCCAGTGAATCACTTAGCTTTACCAAAGGCTTGAGCACAGATGATGAACCAGACCTCTGGCAGAAAAGCCTCAGCAATGAAATAGAGGTTTGGATTGAACTAGGGCTGCCCAGTGAAAAACGCCTCAAAAAAGCTTGTGGTCGCGCCCAACAAGTCATCGTCTACAGCTATGGAACCGGTTCAGCAGATCAGTGGTGGAAACAGTTAGAGCCACGAGTCGCTCGCTTTAGAAACCTTAAAATACATCATATTGAATCAGAGGTGACCACCCATTTAGCCAGTACAGTGCAACGTAATCTCGACATACAGGTCAGCATCCAAGATCAAGAGGTCACATGGCACAACAATGGGCATTCCATCAATTTTACCCCAAACATTAAGCTTTAATAACAACAACACCCTTTGCCCTTATGTATGAAGCGTTAGTCATGATCTCTTAATTGGGCTGTCCAGAGTTCAAAGTAATGCCCTTTAAGCGATAGTAGTTCGCGGTGGGATCCCTGCTCAACCATAGAACCCTGGTCTAAAACGACGATCCTATCGGCATCGACAACCGTGGACAGGCGGTGAGCGATAACCATACTAGTGTGACCTTGAGAGATTTCCTGCAACGCCGACAATATCGAACGCTCAGATTTACTGTCTAGAGACGACGTAGCTTCATCAAAGACTAAAATCGGCGGCCGCTTAAGGATGGTTCTCGCTATAGCCACTCGTTGCTTTTCCCCACCAGAAAGTTTTAACCCCCTCTCGCCCACCACTGTGGCAGAACCTTGAGGCAACTGAGCAATAAAATCTTCGAGATGTGCAAGGCTTATAGCCTGTACAACCTCTTCATCAGATGCCTGAGGGTTGCCGTAGCGAATATTTTCAAAGATGCTTTGATTAAACAGAACGGTGTCTTGGGGCACGATACCAATTGCGTTACGTAGGCTCAGTTGACTGACTTGACTGACATCCTGACCGTCAATAAAAATACTGCCTGTATTAGGGTCATAGAAGCGAAACAGCAGCTTAACTAAGGTGGACTTGCCCGCACCACTAGCACCGACAATGGCGACCTTCTCCCCGGCCTGAATGGTAAAGCTGAGATTTTCAACAATGGCTCGGTCATCTCTATAATGAAATGACACGCCATTAAAGCTGATAACTCCCTGAGTAATAACTAACTCAGGCGCATCTGCAATGTCCTCGACGCCAGAGTTGAGATCTAAAAGAGCAAACATGTTTTCAATATTAGCCATTGACCCTTTAATCTCTCGGTAGACAAACCCGAGGAAATTAAGCGGTATAAATAGCTGCATCATAAAGGCGTTGATCAATACGAAATCACCTAGGGTCATACTGCCTTGAGCGACACGCTCGGCTGCCATCCACATCATCGACGTCATGGCGACCGATATAATAAGCCCCTGCCCTGCATTTAAACCTAATAAGGAAAGTCGATTTCTACGCTTAGCCTCTTCCCAGTCAACTAAGGACTTGTCATAACGATTAGCCTCGTACTTTTCATTAGTGAAATATTTAACTGTTTCATAATTCAACAAGCTATCTATGGCAATGGTGCTTGACGCAGAGTCTGCTCGGGCCGCTTCACGGACAAACTTCGTACGCCAATCGGTAGTTACCATCGAAAAGAGAATGTAAGTAACGACCGCCAACATGGTTACTACTGCAAAGGCAACATCATAATAGTAGAGCAACAGTCCAATCCATATGACTATCTCAATTAAAGTGGGGGCTATGTTGAAGACGAAAAAGCGCATTAAAAAACTAATGCCATTGATACCCCGCTCGATATCTCGAGATAAACCACCGGTGCGGCGGTTAAGGTGAAAATCTAAATCAAGGCTATGGACGTGTTCAAAAACCTCTAGCCCAATTTTGCTCATGGCTCTTTCAGTCACACGGCCAAAGACTGTATCTCTTATCTCCCCCAAAATAATCATAGAGAATCGAGCAAAACCATAGGCTAACACTAACCCCACAGGCACTAGTATCAGTCCGTTGACCCCGTCTTCATTCAGTGTGTCCACTATATTCTTGAGTAAAAATGGTCCTGAAACACTAGCGGCTTTAGACAATACTAAACAACCAAAGGCAAGAGCTATGCGCGATTTATATTTAAACAAGTAGGGCCAAACGAATTGAAACACCTTCCAGTTAATTTTTTGTTCGGCATTATCAGCGTAGTCACTGGATCGCATAGAGAGGCTCAATTAAAAAGAGGATAGTTTTCAGCGACCGGAAGTATAAAGTGATACCAGATTTTACGCCAAAGAGTTTTCAAATTTAAACACTTATATGCACCCACAAAAAAGATCGAACTACTGACTAATCTTGCCTGTAGGTGTATAAGGAGTGATTCTTTTAGACATTATCACTGACACTTGAATACGCAGAGTTGGTATTGGATAATTCTCTGATAAAAACAATAGATTGCTTTGTAACTGTTTCTCGAAATACACACTCGAATACGGTTGCTGCTAACAAGTGCAATGAGGTCAGTGTTATGAATCGACGGTCAGCTATTTTCGCTCTCTTAACCGCAGGGTTAGCTTGGGGCACGACCGGAATTTATGTTCGCGTACTGGGACTGAGAGGCTTTTCATCCTTTGAACTCTTGGGATTACGTCTTTTAGTTGTATTTATGATATTGGTGCCCATTCTATTGTTGCTGCACCTGCGTCAATCACCGCAGGTGCAACCACTGACTATGTCACAACGAAAAACCGCATTTACAGTCAGTTTTTTGATGTTGTTTTATTATTTGGGTGCCATTGTCGCGATTCAGCACCTACCTTTGGTAATGGCTGTGTTACTTTTTGGCTCATCGCCACTCATTGCATGGACACTGAATCTGGTCTTGGAAAAGAGATTGCCCGCCAATAAGGAACTGACTCAGAGTCTGGGGGTATTGTTGGGGATGACTGGCTTGATAGGCTTGGCGCTAAGCCAACATGGGGGTTCTACAGCCCCAGAGGATGCAATCCCTGCCATAGGTTACTTGGGTGGTATTACTGCGGCGGCAGTGACAGTTGCCAATGCGCGAATTTTGCGACGGTCTGGTGAACAAGCGCCTGCATCATTGAGTATTTCAATGCTAACAGCAATATTAGGGACGCTACTAGCACCATTATTATTCATCGATTCGGTCGACTTATTTGCTAGAATTCAAGGAAGCTGGGGTGCGCTACTCGGTTTGGGTGTGCTGGCGACATTGATACCTGGTTTTGCTATTGCTCACGCCGGGTCAAGGCTACCGGCTACGGCAACATCGACAGTGTCAATCCAGCTCCAGGTCTGGACTATTATTCTGGGCTGGATCATTTTAAACGAGACATTATCAGGCGCTCAAGTTGCGGCAGCACTGGCGGTTATGCTGGGTACCGGCATCTGTTTGTTGCATCATGAGTCTCATGAAATCAAACTTTTGAGATAAATTCAGAGGATTATTGTCGTATTATCAGCTGGTTTTTAAGGAAATATTGAATGACAAGAAGTTTACAGAGTTACGATTACATTGTTGTAGGTGCCGGTTCTGCCGGAGCTATCGTAGCTTCACGCCTTAGCGAAGACCCTAAGTCTACTGTGCTGCTAGTTGAACATGGTGGCAGCGACAGCAGTATTTTTATACGCATGCCTACAGCACTAGGTATTCCCATGAACACGCGCAAATATAACTGGGGATTTGAGTCTGCTCCAGAACCTTATTTAAATAATCGGCGTATGAATTGTCCTCGCGGCAAAGTGCTTGGCGGCTCTTCATCAATCAACGGTATGGTTTATGTAAGAGGCCACGCGCTTGATTTTGACGAATGGGAATCACATGGCGCAACCGGATGGAATTACCAAAACTGTTTACCCTATTTTAAAAAATTAGAAAACCATCGATGTATTACTAGTGAATACACAGGCAGCAACGGGCCGGTTGCTGTTAGTGGCGGTAATAACATGCGTAACCCTTTGTATCGCGCATTTATTGATGCCGGTGTAGAAGCAGGATACAAGGAAACAGACGATTACAATGGTTATCGCCAAGAAGGTTTCGGCCAAAAATTTATGAATGTTGATGGTGGTATACGCGCGTCTACCGGTTACGCCTACCTTAAAAATGTAAAAAACCGTTCTAATCTAACGATTTTGAAGCACGCCCTAGTGACACGTATTATCTTTGATGGAAAAACTGCAACAGGGGTTCAATGTGACATAGGCGGCCAGGCTAAGGTTTTTAGTGCGCAACGGGAAGTTGTTCTCTGCGCTGGTTCCATAGGTTCACCGCAGTTATTGCAGGTGTCTGGTGTTGGCCCACGAGAAACCTTGGCAGCGGCTGGCATAGACCTGGTTCATGAATTACCTGGCGTTGGAGAGAATCTGCAAGATCACTTGGAGTTTAATTTTCAATATCGCTGTAAACAGCCTATTACCCTTAATAGTGAGTTAGGCTTATTTAAAAAGGCCCTAATTGGTGCAAGATGGTTGTTGTTTAAAACAGGTTTAGGGCGCACTAATCATTTTGAATCATGCGCCTTTATTCGATCTAAAGCCGGTGTCCAATGGCCTGACATACAGTATCATTTCTTGCCGGGAGCTATTAGTTACGATGGCACCGTCGCCGTTAAAGGGCACGGATTTCAAGTGCATGTGGGACACAATAAACCGACTAGTCGAGGTCATGTGCGGGTGGTTTCGGGAGATGTTAAACAGCATCCTGAGATACAATTTAACTATTTAGCAACAGAAGAGGACAAGCAAGGCTTTCGCGACTGCGTGCATCTAACCAGAGAAGTC
>TARA_B110000285_G_scaffold25622_1_pt1 | contig 10229 bp, 8 predicted proteins | sample TARA_B110000285 | Tara Oceans TARA_B110000285 (sample SAMEA4397756) | marine metagenome | biome: Polar Biome; feature: [SRF] surface water layer (ENVO:00010504); material: water (ENVO:00002006), including particulate matter (ENVO:01000060) such as... | depth 5 m
TACGTGTCTCCACAATTACCAGACAGTTCTTTTTCAGGACAATATCGTAAATGGTATTCTGCTCTTATCATGCAAATGAAAGGTCAAGGTTTGGAAAAGACTGGTCACATCACGGAAATTAAAGAAGTAATGGTGGAGCTTACTTATTTGCACAGTACAATGTTAAACTTGAAGGATAACGATAAGTACAAGGATATATATCAGGCTGCTAGTAAGTATTTAGATGAGTTCAAAGATAAATCTGATTTAAAGGATAGAAACCACGTGGAAATAGCCTTTAACGCACTGTATATGAAGTTGCTTTTAAAGCTACAGAAGAAGGAAATAAGCCCCGCATCGGAAGAAGCATTTGATTCTATGAGAATGATGCTTGCATTTTTAAGTCGAGCATACGTTCGGATGAAAGCAGGAGATTTAGATTTCTTAAATAATTAAAAGAGAATTACGTAAATTACGATAAGTAAAAAAGCCTTTAGGAAATCATTTCCTAAAGGCTTTTTTTATGGTTACAGGATTGTTAATTTCCTTTAATTTCAAATTCTGTCCTTCTGTTTTGTTGTCTTCCATCTGAAGAATTGTTTGAAGCAATAGGTTTCGTTGATCCATACCCTTGCGCGGTCATTCTTCCAGCTGTAATACCTTTTCCTTTAAGGTAATCGACAACAGCTTGAGCTCTATCTTGAGATAAAGAATTATTCAATTTTGCAGATCCAGTGTTATCTGTATGGCCAGAAATTTCGATTTTCAAAGACGGAACATCTTTCATGAGTTTCACTAATCTATCTAACTCAGTATTAGATAGGGAGCGTAATGTTGATTTACCAGTGTCAAAGAAAATATTTCTCAAAGCAATTTTACTACCAACAGCAATATTCTTGAGTTCAATAACCTTGTTTACTAGGTTGTCGCCACTTCCTTCCGGAATGTCAAAATTCTCACTGTGAAACAAGTACCCTTTCGCTTTTACGGCAATACCATAATTTTTCCCAGAGGCTAGAGTAATAATAAATTTACCTGTTGCGCTATTCGTTGTGAAGGTTTCAATCAGTTTCCCTGAAGAATTATCGGTAATTTCAATCTGAGCCTCAACTGCTTTCTTTGTCATGGCGTCAATCGTTTTCCCTTTAAATACAGTAAATGATTTCTTATTAACATCAACAGTAGATTCTATTGAATTATCTTTAATAGGATTAACGATAGAAGCTAATAAGTAATCTTCAGTAACTGTTGCTGGTTTTTTCTCCTCACCCCAGAAGGTTACTTTATAAATATCATACCCTCCTTGACCTTCTGCTCTGTTAGACGCGATATAAGCATACTTTCCATTCGCTGTTGAAGAAAAGAAAAAATCGTCATAAGGTGTGTTGATTGGATACCCCATGTTCTCAGGTTTACTCCATGTTCCTTGCCCTCTATGAGAAACAAAGATGTCATAACCGCCATAAGAGTCACCACCTTCAGATGCAATGTACATCGTCTGTCCATCTAGCATTATATATAGCGGACCTTCATTGAATTTACTATTCACAGCTGAAATCATTTGAGCAGCCATATAATTTTTTTGAATTTTACTTTGCATACTACTATACATAATTTCAAAACCATTTGAACGATTAGCATTATCTCTACCGAAATATATACTCCATCCATCCTCACTATATGCCCCATAAACTTCATTCGCACGTTTGGAAGAAATTTGAAAAGGAAGTATTGATGGATCAGTCCAATTGAAACCGTTTAGTTTACTTTCAAAAATGTCAATTTGTCCATCAACAGTTCTGTGCAAAAGCATTTTAGTTCCGTCGTAGCTCAAGTTGTTTGAAATCTCATCGTCAGGAGTATTAACACCGCCCTTTAAAGAATTTGGCGAATTCCATTTACGATTTTCTAGTGAAGAAGAATAGATGTCTTTATCATAGCTTCCTGCTGCATTCGGGGAATGACTATTAGGTCTGTCTGAAGTGAAAATTAATTCTCCACCATCCGTAGAAACTGAAGGAGCATAATCATTAAATGGAGTGTTTATTTCCGAAACGTTATCTATCCATGCTCTAATTGGATTTTGTAAAGCTCCACGAGCAGCTGTACATTCTCTCTTATGCTTACTCACAAACTTACTGAAGTTGTCAGCTTTACGATAGTTTGCTTCAAATGCTTCAAATGCCTTTATCGCCTCACTAAATTCATTGTTTAATTGTAGTGCTCTTCCGTAATAGAAATCCATGAATGGATCACATCCTGGATCCAATTTCTTAGCGTCAAGTAGATATTGAATTCCTTTTTGAGAATACGGAGAATTCATATAACAAACTCCAATTTTGAAGTTAAGTTCTCCATTCTTTGGATTCAATTCATGAGCGATTTTAAAATTCTTGAGTGCCAATTCATAATTTAATCCTGGATTTTTCACTAAAAATAAAGCTTCATTAGCTAGTTCAAAATTAACATCCCCTTCTTTTATGGCAGTAGTCGCTTTTTTAAATCCTTCCTTGTCATCTTTAAAATTAGATGCTTTAAATTCTACGTTTTGTGCTTGAGTTGCAAATACAAAGAACAAAACTACAGTTGATATTAGTATTCTAATCATTTCTCTTCGTGTTTAGTTTGCACAGTTTCCTGCGTAGTATGTTTTTCCTGCCTCAATCCCCATTTGTTTTGCCTTATGCCAGTCATCACATGCACCATCCATATCTCTCAACATTTCTTTTGCATTCGCACGATTTACATAGGCAGAACCATTTTCTTTATCCAGTTTGATTGCTTTCGAAGCAGATTGGAGTGCTTTCTTATATTCTTTCGCTTGAAAAAATGTTCCACTTAGGTTAGAGGCTGCAGCTGAATAGTCAGCTTTAATTTCTAATGCCTTGTTAAAATCTTTTTGAGCGGCGTCTAAGCGACCTTGATTCATGTGAACAACACCTCGATTATTATACGATAAATGGAAATTAGGGTCAACTGAAATGGCTTGACTAAAAGAAGCGAGAGCTCCAGAATAATCTTTCATTTTTACTTTTGTCGAACCAACGTTATTAAGTACAAATGCCATTTTAGGGTTCTTACGAAGAACGGTAGCGTAATCAGTTAATGCCTTGTTGTATTCCCCCATCATACGATAAGATGATCCACGATCATTATAAGCGTTAATCATTTCTTTATCTAGATTGATTGCTTTTGTGAAATAATTAGCAGCACCAATATAATCCAATTGTAAAAAGCGAAGGGTTCCATAATTGTAATAGGCTTTCGCGTTTTCTGAATCTAACTTTAAGGATGCATCATAATCATTCTCGGCTTTCACGTATTGATTTAAACCTTGAAACGATCGTCCTCGTTGAAAGAATGCTTTCGAATAATTGGGTTTTAATTGAATTAATTTATCTAAGGTTTTGATAGCTTCACTGAAACTTGACACTTCATTTTCAGCCACACCTTTGTTGTAAAATGCTGCTGTAAAGTTTGGATCAAGTTGTACAGAAATACCAAACTGCTCAATTGCTTGTTTGTATTTTTTAGCAGAAAACAACTCAATCCCTTTATTGTAGGCTTCTTGGCTATTTGCAGTTGTTTCATTTTCAAGATTCAATGCTGTAATTGAATCACGATAAGCTTGCTCTTCTGGGGTCAATTCATCTACTTGTCCATAAGAAAGTAGACTTGTTCCCATTATAAGCAAGGCTAATATTGGTTTTAGTTTCATCGATGTATTGTTTTGTTGTTTTAGGAGCAGTAAAATACAAACTTTGTGCCGAAACCACGAGAGAAGTTATCAACATAAGCAAAATTGGTATATTCGCATTAATATAAAATAAAGCTATGTCAAAAGAAGTATATATAATTGATGGTATAAGAACACCAATTGGAAATTTTGGAGGAACATTATCTACGATTAGAACCGATGACTTAGGAGGTTTGGTGATTAAAGAGTTACTAAGAAGAAATGATTCTTTTGATCCAAAAATAATTGAAGATGTTATTTTTGGTTGTGCAAATCAGGCCGGAGAAGATAACAGAAATGTAGCACGTATGTCAGGATTGCTTGGTGGATTGCCATGGCAAGTAGGTGGAGAGACAGTTAATCGTCTTTGTGCTTCAGGTATGGCTTCTACAATTAATGCGGCTAGAGCAATAAAGGATGGAGCTGGTGACATTTATATTAGTGGTGGTGTTGAGAATATGACAAGAGGGCCATGGGTAATTTCGAAAACGTCAAAACCATTTGGAAGAGACGCTCAAATGCATGATTCTTCTTTTGGTTGGCGTTTTGTAAACCCAAAAATGGAAGAGTTATACGGGACAGAAGGAATGGGGGTAACTGCCGAGAACCTTGTTGAAAAATACGGAATTGAAAGAGAGGCACAAGATAAATTTGCGTTATGGTCTCAACAAAAAGCTACTCGAGCAATACAGTCAGGTCGATTTGCAGAAGAAATTGTTCCGGTTGCTATTCCTCAAAGAAAGAAAGCTCCAATAATTTTTGATACCGATGAATTTGTGAGACAGAACTCAACAATTGAAGCGTTAAGTGGATTAAGACCTGCTTTCAAAAAAGATGGCTCTGTTACTGCTGGAAATGCATCTGGATTAAATGATGGAGCAGCAGCATTACTAATAGCGTCAGAAGATGCCATTAAGCAAAATAGCTTAAAACCATTAGCAAGAATCGTAGGTGCAGCTATTGCCGGTGTAGAACCTAGAATAATGGGTATAGGCCCTGTGTATGCTTCAGAAAAAGTATTGAAAAGAGCAGGACTTACCTTAGATCAAATGGATATCATTGAATTAAACGAGGCCTTCGCAGCACAAGCATTGGCCTGTACACGAGTAATGGGACTAGCAGATAATGACCCAAGAATAAACCCTAACGGAGGGGCGATTGCTTTAGGACATCCATTAGGGGTTTCAGGAGCAAGAATTCTTCATACAGCTGCAATCGAGTTGCAAAAGACAAATAAAAGATATGCACTTGTCACTATGTGTATCGGTGTGGGACAAGGATATGCTGCAATAATAGAAAGAGCCTAATGAACCAACCTTTTATATAAATTAAACGTTCTTTATAAAATGAAATTACTTTTATTTTTCTTGGCATTCAGCATCCTAGTTTTTTCATGTAAAAAAGAAAAAACAAGATGGGAAAGTGAATGGAGTGCACCTCTAATTAGTGATACATTATCCTTAAATAATTTAGTTAATGACACTACTTTATTTGATGACAATGGAGTGTATTCAATGTCATTAAAGAGAACTTTACTAGATTTTAATGTTAGCGAACTAATTGAAATTCCTGACACAACGATTAATGAATTGTTTACGCCTACAATAAATTTACCAATTGCTGCCGGGGTAAGTTTCGTCAACTCTGTTGAAGAGCACGAGCTAAATATACCCGAAGTAGAATTAAAGAAAATCATCTTAAAAGAAGGGTTTATAGATGTCCGTTTAGAAAACCCTATTCCGACAAAAACCCTTTTTACGGTTAACTTACCCGGAGTAACAAAAAGTGGAATCGTTTTTAACCACATATTTGAAGCTCCAGCAATGAATAATGGCCAGCCTGGAATCGTTGAAGAGACTGTTAGTTTAGCTGGATATTCTATTGATTTGACAGGAATAACCGGTGGAGAGTATAATATTTTACGTTCAAAAATTGAAGTAAAAACTGACCCAAGTGGACCATCTATTACATTGTCGACTTCTGATGTGACCAAAGTTTTTGCTACGTTCAGGAATATAAAGATTGACTATGCTAGAGGTTTTTTTGGGAGTAAAATCATTTCAGATACTTCAATAAATGTCATTGAAGCATTAGGTGGGTTGCAGTCTGGAACAATTGATTTCCCTCAATCTGTTGTGCGGTTTGAAATTGAAAATGGAATTAAGGTAAATGCAAATGCCAAATTACTTTTAGTCTCTAACGAAAATAATTCTGGCGATATTATTGCCTTGAATGGCTTAAATATAGGAGCTGATTTTAATTTAAATTCAGCAACGGGATCATGGAATTCCTTGGTGCCATCGTATAAAGTTATTGAGTTTAATGCAGGTAACAGTAACATGGAAAGTTATTTAGAAAACCTCGGAACAACCCATAACGTTGGATATTCAATGCAGTTAAATCCATGGGGAAATACTTCCGGTAGTTGGGATGAAATTTTTTCAAATAGTCGATTAAGAATTGGAATTGAAGTAGATATGCCTTTACAAATCGGACTTGATAATTTAATCGTCGCTGATACTTTTGCCGTCACTCTAAATCAAGAACCTGATAAATCAAGAATAAAATCTGGAGAATTGATTCTTGAAACAAAAAACGCTTTTCCGTTTTCTGCAGGAATAAAAATTCATTTTTTAGGAGAAAATAACGAAGTACTTTATACGACTGTGGGAACACAAGAAATTATCTCTTCATTGATGGGCGAATATGATAGTGAAGAAGGAATGAATATCGGAACGTCTAATGTTAAATTTACTTTATCAAGTGATGCTTTGAATGACATTAACGATGTTAAGTTTATTATTGTTGAGGCTACTTTTAATTCAATAAACCCTATTACAAGCGTCTCAGAACAAGTCAATATTCCGGTTGGTGCTTTTTTAGCAATTAAACTAAAGACAAATTTTATCTCAGAAAATATTTTTTAGAATGAACTTATGTAAATTCTTCCTATTAGTTCTTGTTTTCGTTTTTGGCGATAAACTGGTGTTATCGCAATCTTTACCTGGATACTATGACACCTTGAAATTAAAACAAGAGATAATCATTGATGGTAATATTGAATATTTTAGTTCTTCAATTGAAAAAGATATTATTTCTAAATTTTATCGGGGAGGTTTTATTTCTTCGGAAATGAAGAATAGTTCTTTTGATAAGCATCAAGGAGTAAATCGATTGGGAATAGTAGCTCAAGCGAGTATTGAGTATAGAAATTATGAATTGAATTTGTTTAAAAAGAAAAATTGGGGAGTTCTTATTAAAGGAGGTTACGGAAGTATTGGAAGTGCACTTTATTCGAAAGATGCATTCGGAATGTTGATGTTTGGAAATGAACAGTATCGAGGAGAGACAATAGACTTGTCTGGATCAAATATGACTTTCGTTTCATATCAAAAAATAGGTTTTGGTTTTATTGATCCTGTCTCAAAATCAAATGTTTCATTGAATTTTTATAATATTTCTGATCGTTTTTATGGTCATTTTAGAAATGTGGAAATTACGCAAGATGCTCTCGGAGATACCTTAGATGTACTACTAAAAGGAGAGTTTAGCTCAAAACAAAACGAAAAATTTAATCAAGGATTTGGAGTTGGATTTGATTTAGATTTTACTCTTCCTATTAGTTATGGTGAGGAGAAAACGGCGTTTATTCAATTTCAAATGGAGAATATTGGGTTCGGTTATTTGTACGAGAAACAGAAAGTTTACAATGTTGATACGTCCTTTTCTTTTGCAGGATTCGAATTGAGTGATTTGCTTGGAGCCGAAGCAATTTTCACAGACAGTACAAACGTTTTAGATACCTTGGGGGTAAACTCAATAGAGAAAACAAAAACGTTTATGTTGCCCGGATTTATTCAAATAGGTAAAGTAATTGATGCGGCCTCAGTAAGAAAAGTTCAATCTTTTTATGGACTTCGACTGTACCCAACCTTAATTTATTCTCCATTTATATATGCAGGGATCGATTATCATCCAGCGAAATGGATAAATATTGGTGCAAGTGCTTCATACGGTGGATTTGGAAAATTCAAAGGAGGGTTATATTCAAGTATGAAATTAAGTAATTATTCTATCGGTGTTGGTACAGAAAATATATATGGGTTCTTTTCAAAAAGAGCTATGGGAGAATCAATTTTAATAAAATTAAGATGGGCTATTTAATAAGATTTTTTTTCGTGATATTATTGTCTAATACGGTTGGGGCTCAAATCAGTTTCTTTAACTATTACTCTGACAATGGAGTTGATAGAGGGGAAGGGATTGTTCAATTGGAAGACAGCAGTTATGTTATAACAGGTTCTTCAAGTAGTTTTGGTGATGGGTCTTCTCAGGCTTTTTTGATGCAAATAGATTCTTCGGGAAATTTCCAATGGTCAAATCATTACGGAGGAGCTGGTTCTGAATCTGGCAGACGTGTTTTGTACACTAAAGATTTTGGTTTCTTTATTTGTGGGTTTACTAACTCATTCGGAAATGGAGGTTTTGATAATTACCTAGCAAAAATTGATGAGAGTGGTTTACTCGAATGGGAGAAGGCAATTGGTGGTGCTGGTTGGGAAAAAGTGCATGACGCAGCCTTGACGAGAGATACAGGAGTTCTTATGGTTGGGGAAAGCAGTTCTAATAATACGAATAAAGATATTTACATTGCTCGTACTGACATTGGAGGGGACACATTATGGACAAAAACTTTAGGTGGCAGTGGAGATGACTATGCAAGTGATGTCTTGCAAATCGACGATTCTACTTTTATTGTTGTTGGAAGGTCATATGTTGAAGATTCATTATTGACAAAAGTTTGGGCGACGAAGATAGGTGATGATGGAACAATTTATTGGGAAAAAAACTTTGGAAATGAAGCTAATTCATGGGCGAATGGAGTAGCTTTTTCAGGAGGGGAACTAAGAATTGTAGGTGGTAGTGAAGGCGTTAATTGTATAGGTGTAGATCCTTATACATGTATAATAACAAAAAATGGAGCATTTTGGGGAGAGTATGTAAGCCATGATAATGGTGATAGTGATTTGATTTCCATTATTAATTTTGGCCCTTCTCAAGAATTATATATACCTACGAGTGTTGCTAATGAATGGACCTTCCTTGAAGGTCGTGATATAAAAATTGATAGACTTAGTAATTCTTTTTCCTGGGTAGAGGAATTTTACATAGGACGGGAATATGACGATGTGTCGAATCAAATTATAAATACGAATGACGGATCAGCTATTACTGTTGGTTACTCAACGAATGTTGTGTCAGGAGGGAATGATATCTATGTCTGTAAAATAGGCCCTAATAATGACTATCCAGACACGGAGAATGGAGCTGTAAATAATAATGTTGTCACGGTTATAGAATCGGAAAATCAATCGTTAGAGTTGAAAGTCTATCCAAATCCATCTAATGGTGTCGTTACTATAAAATCTCTGTATGAAAATGTAGAAAAAATACAGGTTTTAGATATGGGAGGAGGAATTGTTCTGGAAAAATTCAATATGTCTTCCGTAGATTTATCTTCTTTCGAAAATGGTTATTATATCTTATTGTTGGAGATAGAAGATCATGTTGTATCAAGAAAAGTTGTGATTCAACACTAATTTACCATTCAAAAGCATCTTTCTGAAACCATTTCCCTTGAACACGCAATGTTTGTTCAATGACATCTCTAACACAATGATGACCTCCGTTAAATGGTGATTGATAATGACAAATCGATTTTATTTCTGGAACAGCATCTTGCGGACAAGTAGCAACCCCCACTTCTTTTAAAACTTGATAGTCGGGTATATCATCTCCCATGTAAAGGACTTGATCATTTGTAAATGAATAAGTAGAACGTAAAGTCTCGTATTCACTCTTTTTGTTTCTGGCACTGAGTACAACTTCTTTAACCCCAAGAAGAAGAAGTCTTTCTTTTACTGTAACTGAGCTTCCCCCAGTAAGTATAAGAACAGTATAACCCATTTTAGACGCGTATTGTATGGCGTATCCATCACGAGAACTTAATGATCGGACAGCCTCGTCTTTATATAAAGTTACTTGTCCATCGGTCAAAACACCGTCAACGTCAAAAATGAATGTTGTGATGTGATTAAGCCCTTCTTTATAACTGGTCATCTTTGTGATAGGTTTTAATAATACTTTGTGTTAATGCTGAATATACCTTTTTCATATCGCCAGACAGTTTGCTTTCTTGAGAATTGATAACACCAAGGTCATTTCTCTTTGCTGGTCCGGTTTGACATTGTAGTGCAGAAGATACGTCAAGTTTGTCAATAGTTTCTTGAAGCAAAGGCTTTAAAAAATTGAAATCGATATCGTGAGACGTTGCATATTCTTGTGCTAAATGAACAATGTGATTTGTGAAGTTGTTGACAAACACTGCTGCTAAATGCAACTCTGCTCTTTTTTCAGATGAAGAATACTCAACGGTTCTACTTATCGTCCAAGCCAATTCAAACAGTGTAGAGGTGAAGTACTCATCATTACTTTCAATGAAAATTGGAATTTC
>TARA_B110000285_G_scaffold57513_1_pt1 | contig 10223 bp, 10 predicted proteins | sample TARA_B110000285 | Tara Oceans TARA_B110000285 (sample SAMEA4397756) | marine metagenome | biome: Polar Biome; feature: [SRF] surface water layer (ENVO:00010504); material: water (ENVO:00002006), including particulate matter (ENVO:01000060) such as... | depth 5 m
ATCATTGCCTATTTCAGTGAGGATTTTCAACCCCTCTTCAACCATTAAAATAGCGCTGTCCAGCTTTCCGATATCCTCATAAAATACCGCCATATTCTGATAATAAATTGGAAGGTAATACAAATCGTTTTTTGCTTTTAAAATTGGGTATGCTTTCTTAAAATGCTCTCTGGCGATTGCAGTGTGTCCAGTTTGAGTATAAAGGACAGCCATATTTAACCAAAGAAACCCAAAGTTTTCTTCCGCACCTTCCTCAGAATAAATATTCATAGCCTGTTTATAGGCTGGTAAGGCTAATTCATATAATTCTATGGATTGGTAAATACCCGCAATGTTGTTTAAAACATCGGCCACTAATAAGTTGTTTTTTTGTGCTTTAAATAGGGTTAAGGCTTCTGTGTAATAATGAATCGCAGATATGTAATCTCCCTTTTCTACAAGGAGCGCGGCAATATTATTCTTTGTAGAAGCGATTCCATTGAAATTATTCAATTCAGTGTAAATAGGTAATATTTCTTGAAGCAAAGAATTTACGCTATCTGAATCATAGCCGAGCATATGAAAAACAATTGCTTTTTCATTTAGCGCTAGAGCTTCTTCTTTTCGATTCCCAACCTGTTTGGCCAATTGGTAATGAAATTTGGTCAGTTTTAAAGAACTATCAGGGATACTATTCGTGTTATTTACATAGAATTTCATAATGGACTGAAAACGAACCGTATCCGCCAAGGATTCATTCTCCCAAATAATTTTTAGTGAGTCGGCTTGACTTTGGGAATAAGTCAATGATGTGCTCACCAAAAGCAGCATAGTTATTATGAGTTTTGTCTTTTTCAAATTGAAAATTTTAATGATTGTTAACTACTGCATAAACGCATACATCAGTATATTGGCGCCCATTTTTAAGGCTTGAATACGTTTGTTTTCTTCGTCGTTGTGGACTTCAGGATTTTCCCAGCCATCACTCAAATCTGTTTCATACGTGTAGAGACAAACCAATCTTCCGTCTACGATGATCCCAAATGCTTGCGGTCTTTTTCCATCGTGCTCGTGAATTTTAGGCAATCCGTTAAAGTCATAATTTTGATGAAAGATGTCATGCGTAAATGGAAGCTCTACCAATTGATTTTCTGGAAATACTTTTTGGATTTCCACACGGATAAATTCGTCCATTCCGTAATTGTCATCAATGTGAAGAAATCCTCCTGACATCAAATAGGTTCTCAAATTCTCCGCTTCTGCCGCAGAAAAAACAACATTTCCATGGCCTGTCATGTGTAGGTAAGGGTGCAAGAACAAGTCTGGACTTCCAACCTCAACATAAGGTGTCTCGGTCGAAATGTTTGTTTCTAAATTCTGATTGCAAAATTTGATAAGGTTGGGAAGTGCTGTTGGGTTCGCGTAATAATCACCTCCCCCTCCGTATTTTAAAACTGCAAGTTGATAACTGCTTTGACTTTGAACGTTTAAAACGGCAAGTAACGCGATTAATGTTATTATTGATTTTGCGAACCTCATTCTGTAATTGATTTGGCATTCATACAAGCGTATAGCCCTGCTGTTTCGGTTCGTAACCTGTTTTCACCAAATGTAATTGTTTTATAGCCGCTTTGCAAGGCCAATTCGATTTCCTCTTTCGTGAAATCTCCTTCTGGGCCGATCATTATTGGGCAATTTTTCAGTTCGAAAACATCTGAAATTTTAGAACGTTCCTCATTATAACAATGCGCTATTAAGCCACTTGGATGTCTTTTAATAAATTCCTTAAAAGTTGTAAGTTCGTTTATTTTAGGCAAGAACAATCGATGTGATTGCTTCATCGCAGAAACACATTTTTTAACAAGTCGATCGATTTTTATTTTACTTCGTTCCGAATTTGTGCATTCAATTAACGTGATTTCAGTTATACCGATCTCCGTCGCTTTTTCGACAAACCATTCCAACCGATCCATCTGTTTTGTTGGTCCAATCGCGATGTGAATATCATAACTCGGTCGATTTTCGATCTTTTCTTCGATGATTTTCAGCTTGCAGCGTTTTGGATTGTCCTCTGAAATTTGACATTCGAAAATACTTCCGTTTCCGTTGAGAAGCCCGACTGTATCGCCAATGTTCATTCTCAAAACACGAATGATATGTTTTGATTCTTCTTCACTCAATTGATGTGAAGTATCCTTAGAATTGATATTTGAATCGTAAAATAATCTCATCAGTGCATCAATCGAAAAACCATTTCCTTCATCAACTGTCCATGTGTGAACGATGAGTTGCCAATTCCTTTTGATTTTAAATCGAATTCGTGAAGTATCGAAATGTTCGCTGCAATTTTCTTCGGGTTGTAAATTTTAGCCGAGTTCAATAGTTGACTTGCGACGAAAGGGTGCACTCTTAATTCACCAGAAATATTTTCCTTTGATTTATTGGGTAAAAAGTGAATTTTCATCAACTTTGAGTAATGACCGAATAGGTTCGAAACAACCATGATTATACTTCCTGCCTTGGGATTGTGAACGAAATAATCGACAATCTTATTTGCTTTGGAAACGTCTCTAAGTCCAATTGCATTCACCAATTCAAAAACATTGTAATCTTTAGAAATCCCGATGTTTTCCTCAACATGAATTTCATTGATTATCGTTCCTTTTTCAACAAGAATTTGAAGTTTGTCGAGCTCGTTGGTGATTTTACTTAAATCGTTTCCTAAGAATTCGGCTAAGAGCATGCTTGCTTTCGGTGTAATTCCATAACCGCTTGATTTCACATACGATTCAATCCAACTCGCGAGTCGGTATTCTTTTATTTTCTCCGATTTAAAAACTATTCCATTTTTTGCGGCCGCTTTCATGGCTTTCTTTCTGGAATCGTAATTCTTGTATTTGTGGTTGATTACAAAAATGGTCTTGTCAGAAGGAGATTCGAAGTAGGATTTTAAATCTTCTAATCCCTTAAAATCTTGCGCCTCTCTAAGAATTACTAACCTTCGTTCAGCCATCATTGGATATCCTTTTGCTTCAGCAATTAAGCTGCCAGCATCGGAATCCTTTCCGTATAATATGCTTTGATTGAAATCTCGCTCATGATCTTCCAGCGCATTCGCAATGATTGCATTTGTAATTTTATCAATATAGTACGCCTCCTCACCATGCAAGAAATAGATCTTCTCAAAGTTTTTCGCTTCGATTTGTTTTATGAGGCCGTTATGATCCATTAGCTATGCTTCGACCAAATTTGAACTAATTCAACAAGTGTTGCTGTACCTTTTTCCATGTCTTGGATACTTACGAATTCATGACGAGAGTGTATGGCCATTTCACCTGTAAATATATTTGGGCAAGGCAATCCCATAAAAGATAATCTAGAACCGTCTGTTCCACCTCTAATGATTGTAGGTAAAGGTTTTACACCTGCGTTTTCCATTGCTGAAACAGCATAATCAGTAACGAAAGGAACATCTTTAATGATCTCTTTCATATTTCTATATTGTTCTGTCACCTCGAATTTGTATTCCAATTTCGGATAATTCGATAGTGTTTCTTTCAATAATTCTTCAAGGCGTGTTTCATATTCAGCAAGTTTCGTTGTGATATGATTTCTAACGATAAATGAAACAAATGCTTCTTCGAGTCCACCTCCAATTGTATGTGGGTGAACAAAACCTTCACGATCTTGAGTCGTTTCAGGTGACCAACTATCTTTTGGCAATGAAGCAACAAATTCAGAAATAACTTTCAACGCATTTACCATTTTTCCTTTTGCATATCCAGGATGTGCAGAAATTCCAGTAACGGTAATTTTTACTCCGTCAGCTGAGAAGCTCTCATCTTCCAATGATCCTAAGACACCACCGTCTAAAGTATAGCCATAGTCAGCGTTTAATTTATCCATGTCTAAATGATCAACACCACGGCCCACTTCTTCATCTGGCGTAAACAAAATTCTTATAGAGGGATGCTTGATTTCAGGATTTGAAAGAAGGTGATTTGCAAAATCCATGATTATTGCCACACCTGCTTTATCATCAGCACCAAGCAAAGTAAGTCCACTCGCTGTAATTAAATCATCTCCGATTTTTTTCGTCAAATAAGGATGTTGTCTAGTCGTAATTACTTGATTCGTATCGTCCGGCAAAGTAATCGGAGCACCATCGTAATTTCTATGAACGATTGGTTTAACATTCTTTCCAGTTACATCTGGCGCCGTGTCCATATGAGAACAAAAGCAGATTGTAGGAAGAGAAGCGTTGTCCGTGTTATTTGGTATCGTTCCAAAAACGTAACCCCATTCATCCATTTCAGCGTCTGCAACACCCATATCCAATAACTCTTGAAGTAATACCTTTCCAAGATCCTTTTGAATCATAGAGGAAGGAAATGTCGTCGAATTTGGATCTGCTGTTGTATCTATTTTGGCATATTTTATAAAACGGGATTCAACTGTTGAGTTGTAATTGTGCATGGAATAAATTTGATACTCAAAAGTAATCATTTTGCTGAAAAAAAATCAGGTAATTATCATAACGAAACAAGTATTTTGTATTATTGAATTTAATAAAATAACGAAATGAAAAAGTTATCTCTTATTGCCGTCACATTTACTTGTTCGTTTTATAGAGCACAAAAAAAGCCTCTATCATCGATAGAGGCTCTCTTGGTATAATATGTTTCTGTGCTTAGAAAATTTCAGCAGCAGTAAAATGGAAGTTCCCTTCGATTTCAGCATTTTCATCAGAATCAGATCCGTGAACTGCATTTCTTCCTTTATTTTCAGCGTATTTAGCACGAATTGTTCCTTCAGCTGCTTCAGAAGGATCAGTAGCACCAATCATTTCTCTAAAGTCAGCAACTGCATTGTCTTTTTCTAAAATAGCAGCAACGATAGGTCCAGAAGTCATGTATTCAACTAGCTCTCCATAAAATGGACGCTCAGCGTGAACTGCATAAAATTCTTTCGCTTGCGCGTCAGATAATTGAGTGTATTTCATTGCTTTGATTGAAAATCCAGCTTCTGTAATCATTTGAAGGATGTTCCCAATATTCCCGTTCTCAATTGAATCAGGCTTTAACATTGTAAAAGTTCTATTCGTTGCCATCTTTTTATTATTTGAATTTTTGCGCAAAGATACACAATTCTTAAAAGTAGAGTGTAATATATTTGAGAAGAATTTGTTAGATTTGTCTAACATTTAAAAAAGATAATTCAAAAAAAATATGGATCCGGTAATTGGTTATTCTAGTTGGTACGGCAGTATGGTGGACTATTTGGCTTCCATTGATCCAGTACTTGCAGCACTTTATGCCACCTTATTTACATGGTTTCTAACGGCTGCTGGAGCAGGACTTGTTTTCTTTTTTAAAACGCTTCATCGAGGTGTTTTAGATGCTATGCTTGGTTTTACTGGTGGAGTAATGGTTGCGGCCAGTTTCTGGTCCCTTTTAGCACCGTCCATTGAAATGTCTGAAAGTATGTACCCTTCGATGAAGTGGATGCCTGCCGCAGTTGGTTTCTTGGTAGGAGCACTGTTCCTTTTTGGATTGGATAAGATATTGCCTCATTTGCATATTAATTTTCGAGAAGAAGAGAAAGAAGGCGTTAAAACGGAATGGCATAAAACAACACTTTTAGTCTTAGCAATTACACTTCACAATATTCCTGAAGGATTGGCTGTTGGGGTTGTTTTTGGTGCCGCTGGTATGGGTATTGATGGGGTTACGACGGCAGCTGCAGTTAGTTTGGCTATCGGAATCGGAATTCAAAACTTTCCTGAAGGTTTCGCCGTTGCAATGCCATTGAGAAGACAAGGTGTTAGTAGAAGAAAAAGTTTTTGGTACGGTCAGATGTCTGCGATAGTTGAGCCTATTTTTGGCGTTATTGGTGCGATGGCAGTTATTTACATGGAGCCAATTTTACCATATGCTTTAGCTTTTGCGGCTGGAGCTATGATTTACGTTGTAGTTGAGGAGGTTATTCCTGAAACTCAGAGAGATAAATTCACTGATGTTGCTGTACTTGGTTTTATTGGTGGTTTCCTCGTAATGATGATACTCGATGTATCACTTGGCTAAAAAATTAACAAATTTTTAATTGGAAATTATTGTCAATCTAATTTTTACAGTTAAATTTGTTTCACGGAAAAGTGAGAGGAGTCTTGCTTTTTTTGAGTTATATAGTTTTAGCATGGTTTAGCAAAAAGAGGAAGAAGTTTCACGAAAACTTGTTCCTCTTTTTGGTTTTAGGAGTTTTCCTTACATTTAATGGAACTAAATAATAACCAACTATGAAATCTACCTTACTTCCCTTTGCTTTTATTGCCTTGACGTATTTTTTAAATGCTCAAACTCAAGGGATTTCGTATCCTTCGGTGGGCAGGGGCGTAGCTACAACATTCGTTAATGATTACCACAGTCTAGGAATCAATAATTCAGCTTTGGGTTGGGGAAATGACTACGGAAAGAATGTTACAACAGGAATGTCTGAATTTAGTTTGGGATTTTATTCAGATTCTTTATCCTCTGAACGATTAAAGAAGTTGTATAAGGCAATTCGAACAGATATGAAAGACGAAGAGCCAACAGAAGGGCAGTGGGCAGAACAAAAAGAATATGCCCAAGATTATGTTGAAAGTGGAATGGCAATTGATTTAAGCTATAACTGGTTGGGTTTCTCCTTTCAAACTAAAAAATTCGGTGGGATTGCATTTAGCGTTTCGGAACATTACAATTGGTATTCTAAGCTGAATTCTCAAACCAGCGACCTCATTTTTCAAGGAAAGCTTTCGTCGTACTTTGATCAATTGACTGTTGTTTATGGAACAGATACGACTAAGATTTCAAACTCTGGAAATGTTTCACAAGATTCTTTGGATCATGTAATTGAAGGATCAGCCTCTGTTCCTTTGAATTTAAGTGGTATTACAAACGGTTCAAGAATTCAATTCACTTGGAACCGCCATTACAACTTTGGATACGGTAAAAAACTATTTGGTAACGATTCAACATTCGCGATTTATGGTGGAATAGGTGGACGTTTTATTCAGTCAATGGCCATGTATGATATGGTATCCGACGATGAAGGAATAAGAATGTATTCAGCAATGTCACCGAGCTACAATCTTGATTATGGTTCAGTTTCGAACATAAATCCTTCCAATTTTACAGAGTCTGGTTTCATTCCAAAACCTGTTGGAACGGGATATGGAGTTGATGTATCTGCGAGTATTAAATTGTTTGGTAAGTTGAAAATTGCCGCTGCTGTGAACAATGTTGGTTCCGTAAAGTACACCCGAAACGTATATAGGGTTATGGATACACTGGTTGCAAACATGTCATTAGGAGGGATAAGTGATTATAACATTACTGACGCAATAGAGCCATTGTCGGAAGATGGAGGGCTTTTCTCATTGGTTGGAGAGGAAGAGCACGTCGTAAATAATCCAGCAACCTTCAGAATTGGAGGTAGTATTGATCTTGGGAAATTTTTGAGTTTAGGAATTGATCTTGTTACTCCTTTTAATAAAGAGAACCCTGGAAGTTTGGCAAATGGAGTCATTGCTGCTGGTGGAGATTTTAAGCCAGCCAAGTGGATTGCTATTAGCGTAGGGTATTTAGGCGGTGGAATTTATAAACACAATGTTCCCGTGGGAGTTAACTTCATTCTTGGCGGTGGAACATACGAATTTGGTATTTCATCAAGAGATGCACTGTCGTTCTTCTTGGATTCTTCAAACAGTATCTCTACAGCATTTGGATTTGCAAGAGTTCGTTTTTAGAACGATTTCAAAACAGCTTTAAATTCGGAAAGGATCATTGCGGTTGCTCCCCAAACTACTTTGCCTTCAATATCGAAGTAGGGAATGTTCTTTTGGTTGAATCCATTTCGAAATGTTAGGTTGGTACGTTTTAAGCGACTATCATCCAACAATGTTTCTATTTCGAAGCTGAATATTTCATCAACTTCTCTTTCGTCTGGCTTTAATTCTGGTAAAGATTCAACATAGAAAACGTAAGGTTGAACAAGGAATTTACTGACTGGAATGTACACTTCACTCAGCAGACCGATCGTTTTCATTCGCGTTGGTTCTAGAGCTATTTCCTCCATGCACTCGCGCTTGGCCGTATATTCTAAATCAGGATCGGAGGAGTCCATTTTTCCACCTGGAAAGCTTACTTGACCGCCATGCGTTCCATCGTATTGAGGGCGCTGAATTAAAACACATCGAATTGAATCGGCTTCTTCATATAAAACAAGACCAACGGCTGATTTTCGATAATTCGTTGCGCGTTTTAAAGCTTTTTGAGAGAAAGGTCGATTGATTGGCATTAAATCCGCATGTGCCATTTCGCCAGGGAGTTCATTATCCAAAGCAGACTGCAGCCTTATGATGAAATGGTCGGACATTTTTATTCTATACTAGAAAGGATTTCAATAAAATCGTCGTGCAAATATCCCATATTGTCTTCCTTACCAATAAGTTGAAAGACATAATACTTATTCCCTACTTGTATAGTGGCTAAAAAATAAGTTGCTGGCAGGTCATTTTCGTATCGAGATCCACTTATAACCTGAATATAACCCGGGTAATTGACAGATTTTGGAACTTCCTTTTTTATTGATATTGTATATTCATCAAGGGTGTTTAACCGTTTTTCAGAATAAACATCGTGAACTGCATCTAATCCGTCAATTTCTGTATCAAAAGAGTATGCATAAGCATCGGCCTCAGATTTGGTAAAAGATTCTACAGTAAAGTAAATCGACAATTGAGATATAACTCGAACAGCTGCGTCGTCTTGGATCACCATGTTATTGTAACTAGACCGCTCAAACAAATTAGAGATTTTGAAGTTGAGTCCCTTATGGTAAAAGCCAGCAGGTTGAGGCAAGTCCATATTGTTTTCTTGGATCAACTCTAAAGGTGATTTAGAAGTCGTTCCTGGACATGCAGTTAGCAGAAAAAGTCCTGTACAAAGTGTTATAATTCTTTTAATCTTCACGTTCACGAATATACTATTTATGCCCACATTTTGAGAAGAATTTTTAGAAATTGATGTATCTTTGTTCAACTTTTTAACGAAATAAACATAGCATGCAACTGTGGAATAAATTAAGTAAAGAGGAACTTGAAGCTCAATTGAGAGAGAAAGGTACAAAGTTTGTTACTATTTCTTTTTATCAATATGCCAATATAGAAGATCCTCAATCATTCAGAGATCACCTTTTTCAGATGTGGTCAAATTTAGATGTAGTCGGAAGAACTTATGTCGCACAAGAAGGGATTAATGCCCAGATGTCTGTTCCAGTTGGGAATCTCGATCAATTCAGAAAAGAACTTTATGAAATTGATTTCCTTGATCAAATTAGACTAAATATCGCGGTCGAAGATGAGTCCGCTGAATTTCCTTTCATCAAATTGAAAGTTAAAGTCAGAAAAAAGATTTTATCAGATGGATTGGAAGACGAATCGTTTGACGTCACGAAAAAAGGAAAGCATTTATCAGCTAAAGAATTTAATAATTTAACAGATGATCCTAAAACCATTCTAATTGATTTTAGAAATCACTATGAGTCTGAGGTTGGTCATTTCAAGGGCGCGATTACTCCGGATGTTGACACATTTAGAGATTCACTCCCGATTATCGAAGAGGAGTATTTAAAAGGAAACGAAGACAAAAACTTGGTCATGTATTGTACTGGAGGTATTCGTTGTGAAAAGGCTTCGGCTTGGTTCAAGCACCGAGGGTTTGATAATGTACATCAATTAGAAGGCGGAATCATTAATTACGCAAATCAGTGCACGGACGAAGGCGTTGAGAATAAGTTTGTTGGAAAGAATTTCGTTTTCGATGAACGAAAAGGGGAACGAATTACGGAAGATATAATTTCTGTTTGTCATCAATGTGGTGAACCTGCGGATGATCATACGAACTGTGTGAATCAAGCATGTCATCTTTTATTTATTCAATGTGAATCGTGCAATGAGAAAATGGACAACTGCTGCACTCCCGAATGCCAAGAGGTCGTTCATTTACCAGAAGAAGAACAAAAAATAATTCGCCAACAAACCACAGTGAGTAATAAGATCTTTAAAAAAGGACGGTCTGAAAAATTGCCTTATAAAAGCAGAGGGTAAAAGTGTATATTTGAAAATAACTAAAAAAGTAGATTAAACGTGATTCAAGTGATAAAATGGGATGTAACTCCCGAAATAATAGACGGATGGAGTACTC
>TARA_B110000285_G_scaffold166871_1_pt1 | contig 10214 bp, 4 predicted proteins | sample TARA_B110000285 | Tara Oceans TARA_B110000285 (sample SAMEA4397756) | marine metagenome | biome: Polar Biome; feature: [SRF] surface water layer (ENVO:00010504); material: water (ENVO:00002006), including particulate matter (ENVO:01000060) such as... | depth 5 m
TAGTTTATTCAATAATTAAAACCATTATAATATAATTTTTTTATTGATATTTTTTATTTATTATTTTAAATTATATTTTTTAAATTAGTTTCTAATATTTCTAATCTTTCATCTATTTATGGTAAACCTTTTCTTTTTACTTATTTTGATACACCTTTAAATTAACCAAAATTTATTTTAACTAAAACTAAATTTTTATTTAATAATTATTATAATGATTAATATACATTCATATTTTCTTTATATTTTTATTAATTTCTTTCTATTTCTAATAATATTATTTATTCTTCATTTTATATTATATATGATAATCTTTTTTATTATTCATTTTATTTTATTGAATTTGGATATTTTTATTAAATAAATGTTTTACATTTTTAAATTAATATATCATTACATTAATTACATTAATTTTATTATTCATCTGTATGACTATATAATTAATTACATTAAATACATTATTTTAAAACACAATTTAAATTTTAATCTTATAATTAATGATTTTTACAAGTTTATTATTCTTTTGTTAAAATATCTGTATATATTGCTGGTTTTTAACAATTCTCATGTTAACATATTATATATGGATCTTAAATCATTCCTTATTTTGCATGTGTTTTACAAAATTAACTACATTCACCTATTATACCATATTAACTTATTTATGAACATTATTCATATTAACATATTATATTCCAAGATTCATTAATTAACATTTTTTTTATATTACTTTTTAAATATATTAAACAAAATAATATAAATATGAATAATTTTTATATTAATACAAATTAATGTATTAAAGATATTAATACTTATACTAACTTATTATAATTTAAATCGGATTATAATATTTAAAATTCTAATAATTATTATGATTTATTATAAAAAAAATCATATTCATTTATTTATTAATATTAATTTTTAGATTCTGATATTTATTATTAATATTAATTATGTAATATTATATATATATAATCTTCTGATATTATTTTATACTCCCTTTAATAATTAAATTATGATAATATTAATTCTTATTATTAATAATTTATTTCAAATTCGGATTTATATATATCTTTATTTAATTATGATTAAACTTAATTTATATATTTTTCATAATTATTATTTCATAAATTATTACTTAATTAGAATGATTATTCTTAATATAATTTAGATATTAATAATATAAATACTATACATATTATTCTTTAATAATAATAAAATGTTATGAGATATTATGATATTTTATAAGCTTAATATCCTTAATTATTAAAATTAGTTGATTAATTTTATAATATTATTAATACTTGGAAATATCATAATTAAATTAAATATAAATTATTATTTTTACCTATTTTATAAGATTTTGTATAATTTATTTAAATATGAACTAATAGGTATAATTTTACAACAACTAAAATATTTAGGAAGTTATAAAAAAAAATATATAAAATTATTATATTCATTTATATAATTATATTCATTTCATATTATAAAATTATATAGATTCGAAATTATCAAAAGGTATTATTTATTTATCTATTATTTAAAATGACATTTAATAACATAAATTTTTTAATATAGTTTTTAATGTATGAGAATTTTTATAATCAAAATGTTTTTTAAATTATTTTAAATCTTATAAAATTTATAATTTTATATTTTTATCATTTAAATAATTATTTAATTCTTTATCATTATATTAATTTAATACTTATTAATAATTTTTTATTATTTTTATTGAAATATTTAAATAATTTGTAATTTAAATATTATTTATATTTGTTTCTTTTGGATTATTTATAAAACTTTTATCTTAAAATGTTACTAAATTTTTTATTATTTATTACCATTAATTTAATGTTACTTTTATATGATTTATCATTCCTATTTTCGTATTACATAATTTATTATATAATTATCTTCTTTTTTGTATATATATATTTTTTTATAAATAATTATACTAATCTTAATTTAATTATTTTAATTTTTCTTATAATAAAGTTATTGAATCATCATTATTAAATATATAATTTTATTATATTAATATTTATTAATATTAATATTCTTATAATGATTAACATTTTAATTATTCTTCACTAAGTTAATTATCTAAATTTATATTTTATAAAATTTATAAATCATCTTCTTTTTCAAGTTTTACTTTTTATTTTATATCATCATTTACAATATTTACATTTATTTAATAATTCATTTATTTCATATATTTTATTAATAGTTCTGTTCTTAAATTTTTTTATGCACCTTCTCTTGCTATTAAATATGTTTAGAATTCTTATATAGGTTATATATGGGGAGTATAATTAACTTAATATTCTTAACTTAAATCTGTACATTAATTAATTATATCATAACAAGTTTATAAATATTATTAATTATCTAATTCTATATATGTATGAATTTCTTATGATTTTATATTTCTTACTCTATGTAATCCTTAAAAGAATCCTAACGATGAACAAGTATTTTTATTAAATACATTTATTTAATATTCAAAATGTTCTTATTCAAATGATACACCTGCTGTTAAAGAACTAGTATGTATAACAACTTAATATTATTTCCATATTTCATTAACATTTTTAAAATCTTCATCTTTTTATTATTAATGATTTATTATTTCATTATTTTCTGTTTTTATTAATTTATTATTATCACCACAATAACAAATACATTTTATATTATTTTCTTATAATTCTTAAATTATAATATCACATAATTTTTAAGATGTTACCATTCCATAAATTTTTAATCCTTACTTTGCTTTATTAATAAATTCATTTACAATAAATTATCCATTTTATTAATAATAAGGATATATTTACATTTTATAATGTTATCTTGGTTTTACAGTATTATAAATTATTTGATTATTATTTTAATTTCTTATTTTTTATAATATTTCTATTGTTTATATTTCCATTAAAGCATCCATACAAATTACATTTATTGATTATGTATATAATCTTAAAAATTATTATAAAACTTATTAGTTATTGGTTGATTATAATTATTCTAAAACACTTTCTATTTCATCTATTATTAATAAATGTGGTACTTCTTAATAATTTAATCTATGTAATGAATCGGTTTAAACTATTATTTTTTTATCTTTTTTCAAACTTATTTCACCTTAAATATCCATATAAGATTTTAAATTAAATTTTTAAGCAAATTCTTATGTAAATGTTTTTCTAAATGATAAACAAATTATTGTTTTATATTTATTTTCATTTAATTATATTATTTAATTTAATTGTTTTGATTTACCTGTTCCCATATCTGATATTATATATGTTGTTGGTTTTATTATATTAAATTATATATCATTAAATGTTTATTTTTTATTTTGTTTTTATTCTTATTATTATTATAAAACTGTTATATCTTCTTAGTATTATTTTATAAAATCTTATACTTTACTATTTTATAATATTTATTATAAAATTTATGTTCCATCTTTTTTATTATAATCATATTCATAAACTAAAAATGGTTATATATGTTTATTTCTTTGATAACTTGAAAAACATTTTAATAGTAATTAAAATTTATTTTAATTCTTTTTTATATAACAATGTAATCCTAAATTATCATGAGTTCTTTAACATATAAAACATTTATATTTATTATAAGGTGTTAAAATTATTGATTAATCTTTATTTTATATTTTAAATATTTAATTATTATATTTCTATTAGATTAATTATTTTAATTATTCTTCACATTCTTATGATATATTATATTTGGGTTATAAAGCATATAATGGTATTTCTTTTGAAAATATATATGTTTCATTTAATTAAATATCATTTTATGATCTATATGTTATCAACATATTTATTAAATCTATATTATAATTTTTAATCTATTTAAACTATCTATTAACTATTTTATTATTTGATATTTTTATTGAATATGGTAATCTTAACGAATTATTTTATTTATATACACCAGTATCTACTATTTATAAATTTTTAATTATATAATCTTTAATCAAATCATAATTATCATCATTTTCATACATATCTATTAATTTATTTTTTAATTATATATTTAATTAATATGACATAAATTTTATATATTCTTTATCTGCTAATATATTTGATAATAAATGATATGATTCTTTTTTATCATCACAAGCTTCCATTATATATATTTATATATATATCTATTACTATAAAGTTTATTATAAATAATTTCTTAATGTTTCTATATAAATTTAATATGGTAATCTTTTTAAATTACCTATAATTTTATTATTTGTTTATAGTTCATATTCTATATCAAAATATATTTTTATAATATTATTTTATATTATTTCATGATATGCTATATCTTAATTTTATTATATTTAGTCATATAATTAATCTATTGGAATTTTTAAAAATTTACATATTTTTTTATTATTATATAAATATTCTTTTCTTATATATACTTCATTTGATTCTAATTTAATTTATTTAATCATTTAATCGGTTTCAGTTTCATTATCTTCTAAAATATATTGATCTTAATTTAATTTAAAATTAAAGAATAAACTTATTTAATTATAATAATTATTTTTTATTTTTATATAATCTATTTATCCATTATAAATTGATTTTTGATTATTTGAATTATCTAATATTATTTTTTTCCATATACTATTTATATTATCTATTGGTATTGGTAAATAACATTAAGATTTTAATTTTGAATCAAAATTATCAAATATATATGGTAATAATATACAAGGTTATTATATACCAAATCTTTCTTTAATATGTTTATATATTAAATTTGATTCTGAATATCTTTAAAATGTAAATATATACATTAATTTTTCTATTTCATTTAAATCTGATTAATTACTATCTGATGCAATTAAATTTTAAATTTCTATTTTATTAATATTTTAATATAATTTTTATGTTACTAATTCTATTATATTTGTATTAATTGTATATTCGTTTGTATTAAATAATAATTCTTATAAAATATTTTATATTAAATTATAATTGTTTTATTTTTATTATTCATTTAATTAAGAAATACTAAAAGCAGTTTTAAATTATAATTTTATATTTAATTCTTCTAATAATTTTTTTTATCTCCATAATTATTTATATTATTATATTTTGTATATAAAATCATTACATTTTAATTATTCTTATTATTGTAATAATGTTTTTATATTTAATTCTAAACTTAATCTTTATTTTTTTTATTTTGGATAAATTGTTATTAATTATATATTATTATCTAATTCAAATTATATATATTATCCAAATTTATTTTAGATTTACTATTATAATTATTTCCAATATTTTTATAATTAATCTATTTATAATATATCTATTTTACATTATACAGAATCTGTATTACAAACTGTTGTTTATGTAAAAATTGGATATTATTATTTATTATTCATAAATTATTCTGTTTATTTACAAATATATCTACCCATATATGTAATTGACATTGCACAATTATTATTATATAAAGGTGATGATTTTTATCCCATAATTCCATAAATTGATACTAATATTTATTTTATAATTTTTAATTAATTTTAATTAATATTAATTTACTATTTTAATAAATCTTTTTTATTTATTAAATCTTTAATTAAACTTGTTATTATAGAATCTTATTTTATAAAATAATTTATTTTTGTTTCATCTAATTATATTTTTATTAAATCGTTTTCATTATAATTTTTTATATTTTATTCTTAAACATATGTTTCTGGTGATATATTATATTAAATTATTATAGATGGATATAATGATTTAAAATCACCTTCTATTATATATTTATGTAATTTATATTAATCTTCTTCATCTATATGTTTAATATATCCACCTTCAAATTATAATTATTAATCATTTTATTATGTATCTATTCCTAATATATAATTATTATCTATATATTTTCTTATAATCATTAATTATATACAATTTGAATAAGTTTCATATAATGTATAACTAAAAGGTATATTCATATAATTACTTAATTCTATTTTAAATTATAATATATTAGATTCTTATTATAATTATATTAATTTTTCTATTAATATTTCATACAATTATAAATTTAATTAATATTATGTTGATTATTAATAATTTGTTTATTATTCTTATTATTAAGTATATTAAAATAAATATGATTATATAGTTGGTAAACATATCATTTTTTTTTATTCTTATGTGAATTATTAATAACATAATATCTATAAATCTATAAATTAAATATTAGGGAGTTCTTATATATATTATATACAATAACCTTATTTTATAATATGAGTATTATTAATATATTTATATTATATATTATAAAATTCATTTTATTATTCAATTATTTATTATAAATAACTATTTTTAATTTACTATTAACCAAATCCCATACATATTATTTATTTTTATGATTATTATTATAATTAATCAATTTAATTTATAAATTCTTATGATAATTCTAATATATTCTATACTTTTTATATATTTTTAGTACTACGTATTTCTTTTTATTATTAAATACATATAATTTTTATATCTTAATCTTAGAATTTCATAATTATTCCTTAAATTTCATTATTTTCTACAATAATATAATAATATACTTAAATATAATCATTAATTTATGTATTAAATGATATATTATTATCTAAAATATACTTATTTTAAAGTGTTCTTTATTTAGGATTACTATTTAAATTCATCATTTATGTAGGTTAATTATACATTTTTTTCTTTATTTATTATAAATTTAATAATTCATAATCATCTTAATTTTATTATTTTACTATAAAATCTGTCATTTATGGCATATTTTTATAATGTTTAAATTTATATTATGTTATATCTATATTATTTATATTATTTATATCATTATATAATATTAATTTTTTATTATTTATTATTGATAAATTCTTTAATTTTTACTACTTATTCATATTCTTATTTTAATCTAAATATATTCAATTTTTAATTATATTTAATACTTTATTATATACTTTTTTTAATATATTTATATTTATATTAATAAAAAATTGTTAATATTTATGTATATAAGATCATTTTTTCAAATTATTAAGTAAATCCTTTGATTATTCTTCAAATTCATTAAAATTTAAATTTAACATATTTGAAATGGTTTCTTCATATAAATAAGGGGTTTATGTATTTATAAAATTAAGTGTTTATTATAATTATTTCTAAAACGCAGTTTTTTTATCCTTATTTTATTTCAATTTATTTAATTTACTAAATCTTTATTTTAAGAATTTTTATACTGGTTTAATTTTATCTTTATTTATATCATTTTCACATATTTAAAATTACATATTTTTTGATTAAAATCCATCTACATTATTATAATTCATTCCTGCTAATATCATTTAATATTATAATTATTTAGTTTATTATTTAATTTAATTAACTTATTTATATTATTTATTATTATTTGAATAATTTACATTAACATTCTCATAATCAAAATTTTTAATAAATCCTTTTTTAAAAGTTTCTATATTTTTTTTATGTTTAGAATATTCTTATTTTCCTACAATTTTTATATTAACATTATTTTATAATAATTTTGAAGCCATATCAATTATTTTTTATTTTTCTTATTTATGTTATGGATATGTTTAATGAATTAGTTTTTAAGCTTATTTTGCTGTATTTAAATGTATTATTTATTTAAAAAGATTACATACTTATTTAACATTTGCTAATGCTATTGGTATTTATATATTTGTTTTATAATATCCTGATGTAAAACAATCATTTGTACTAATTTATATATTTTTTTAATTTTATAATTAAATTAAATTTTCTTTTATTGAATCTTTTATAGCACATGCAGTTGCTGTTTATATTAAATTTCCTAATGATTAAGAATCTTTTTCATCTACATTTTTACAGTATAATTATTACATTTAATATTTATTTGAGTCTATTTCAAATTCTAATTTTATAGCATTTGTTTTAGTATCATTTGCTTAAAAATAAGTAATATTTGGATTTACAAACCCATCAGATTTTTTGGCACCTTAAAGCTATTACATTTTATGTTTTTATATTTTTTATATTTATTATATATTTGATTATTTTTAATTATTTAACTATACATTCATATTTTATATATCTTATTATATATTTGCTTCATTTAATTATATATTTTTATTATTATATATTTATAAATTTTTATTGTGTTTTTTTGAATTTAAATGATTTTTAAAAGTTTTTTTATTTTTTAAATTTGTATTACAATAAATACAATGAATTTTAATATTTTATTATTAATCTTCTATATTAATAATATCTTAATTTTATTTCATTATTTTTATTATTAATTTATTAAACGATTTATTTTTATTAATATATTTTTTAAATAAAAAAAATGTGTTATATTTTTAAAATTAATATATATTCATCTATTTCAATCAAATAAAGTATCAAAATATTATTACATTTATTTCTTATTAATGAAATATTATTCTTTATATTAAGTCATCTATTATACTGCTAATTTATCTGCTTATATATTACCAAATTTCATAAATTCTTTATTTATTTAAGTTTCTAAATTATCTAAATTTAATATACTATTTTATTAATATTTATATTTTTTATTTTATAATTTTTAGTGACCTTTTACTTTGATAAAATGTACAACATTTTAATTAAATTTATTATAAATTTCATATAATTACAAATATAAATCTTCATTACATTTTTTTTATTTAGTTTATATCCATTTTTTTATCCAATTATCTGTAATATGTGATAAACAATATTATGAATCACTAACTAAATATACTTTTATATTATTACCAAATTTATTATATATTAAAGTTAATGCTTTAATAATACCCATAAATTCACTTCTTTAATTAGAATGAAGGTTACCTTATAATATTTCTGAGACATCATCTATTTCTTAATTTGGAAAATAAATACCAAAACTACAATTTCTTTTGTAAGGCATCTTCCCTGTTTGATTCGCACATGCTCCATCGGTAAAAACTATAATAGAGTCAATTGATTATCTAATAATTTATTATTCTTAAATTTAATTATTTTATAATTATTCTATTTATTATTCTTTTGATTCTTCATTATTTTATTATATATTTTATTCATTTTTTATATGTTTTTATGATTTTAAATGTGTTTTAAATGTTTATTTTGTCTTTAATTATTATTTACATAATTAACAATAAAATTAAGTATTTTGTATCATTATTTAGATATGTTATTTTTAATACAAATTTAATCAATTTTTAAAAAAAATATTATATTAATTTTAATGATATTATATCATTTATATAAGAAATATAACTAATATTTCAATCAAATAAAGTTTCATAATACTTTTACATTTATATTTATTAACATTTTTTTGATTTTTAATGTGAAGTTTTTAAATTTTAAAAATTAGATTATTTACCACAATATTCGCAAATTACCTTTTAATTCAATTATTTTTTTTTTTCCTCATATTTTTAATGAGTTTATTTTTTATTATCTATTCTATATTATTTATCATATTCTTATTTTGTTCTTGATGGAATTTATATATTAATACATTACATATTTTCTATATAATATCTTTCTTATTTTAATAATTCTTATTTTGTATTACAAGGATAATCTTCAATTAATTAAATTTAATAATCACCTTATTCAATAATTTATTTAGATTTACAAGTGTTACTATTACTTTTATGTTCTTATAATCGTTATTTTAATCTTTAAATAGTAGATCCTATATACTAATTACCTGTTTTATTACATACTAATTTATAAATTTTACCTTTTGAATATTTATTATCAGTTTTTGTTAATTATTACATTATATTTAAGGTTGTTTTTTTTAAATATAAATAAATCTATTTTTAAAATAAAAAAAAATATTATATAAATTGTTTATTATAGTTCATTTAAATCAGAATATTTATTTCAATTCTTTCAATTATTCTTTATATTTTTATTATATTTATTTATCTATGAAGTCGTATCGCCAAATAGTGCCTCTTGCTTAAAGAGGAACATCATTATCACTTAATCCTGAGTATTCTATATTAAATGGAATTAATTATAAAATTTCAAGCATTTAAGGATTTTCATTAAGATATTTAAATTATATTTATCTATTTTTAATAGTATTATTTTAAACAACTTTATATTATTTATCATCTTATTCAGATA
>TARA_B110000285_G_scaffold235444_1_pt1 | contig 10203 bp, 7 predicted proteins | sample TARA_B110000285 | Tara Oceans TARA_B110000285 (sample SAMEA4397756) | marine metagenome | biome: Polar Biome; feature: [SRF] surface water layer (ENVO:00010504); material: water (ENVO:00002006), including particulate matter (ENVO:01000060) such as... | depth 5 m
CAAGATGGTAAAAGCTTACATCGTAACGTCCTGTTTCCGCAATTTGATTAATGGATAAGGAATTACTCTTCAATTGTGTGTTGAATTTCGTGTGTTTACCACAATGTGTACTTTGACTAATGGCAAAGGATGAAATCAATAAAATGGTGAGGGTAGGAAATAGGTTTTTCATAATATTTGTTGAAATCTGTTTATTACTTAATAAAATATCCTTTTAGTGCATCACCTTTTCCAATTATTGTCAAAAGACTATTTATGAGGTATTTTAACAATTTCAGGTATTTTTTATTCTCAATTTGACCTCTTATTTTTTCGTCATCGGATTCCTTTGAGATGAATGATTGTGTACTAACTCCTTTACTCGTTTTTAATCTTGTTAAACTGATGCCGGTCGATTTAATTTTATTAGTTTTGAAACCAATCCTAGTAAATAGTTTCTTTAGGGTTTTAGGAGTATAATAGCTTAGGTGTTCTGGGTAACAGATTACGTTGTAGTCTGATTTTAGTCGATATCTGAGTAGTGAATTGAAATTCGGAGTTGTCACATATACAAGACCTCCTTTTCTGAGTATCTTGTTAAAATTCGTTAGTTCATCAATAGGGTTGTTGATGTGTTCAATAACCTCAAAGGAAGTTATAATGTCAAAAGACTCTTCTTCATAATTTTCTGGATTCAGTACCCCTTTATGCATCAAAATTCCTTTTTTCCGACAAATCTCAATAGCTTCGTCAGTATATTCGGTACCATAAACTTGCCAGCCTCTTTTAATTGCAACTTCAAGAAAATATCCTATTCCACATCCAACATCAAGAAGTTTTTTAGTTTTTTTATATTTTTCAAAGTCATCCAAAATGTCATTGTATCGTTTTATTGTAATTGGAGACAAATAATCATTTCGCCCATATCCATCATAATGAAGTTCTAATTCCTCACGAGTAGGTTTTTTTTTAGCGAAAACAAAGTTACAGTTGCTGCATTTTATGAGGAAGTGTTTTTCATATCCTCGCAAATTTTTTAAACTACTTGATTTACATATCAAGCAATGTTTATGTTTATCCATCAATCAAATAAATTAATAATGTTAACGATATAGGGTAGCTTAATTTTAATATCGAACAATTTTCTTTAGTAAAGTTGTGATGTCATCGGATACCCGAACGTAATAGATTCCTTTATTTAATTGAGAAAAAGGAAGCTGAACTTTGTGTATCCCAGGTTCAATACTTTCGGGATTATTCTGATTGTAAATTAGTCTTCCGCTTTGATCGATCAATTCTATATTTAGGATCGAAGATTCAGTCAGCAAAATTGAAAGGGTAATATCGTCTTCAGTTGGATTTGGATAAATAGGCAAAACAATCAATCCAGTACTTTCTATATTTTTACAAGTCGTGTTATTATTTGGATTAACATCTGGAGACCCAAGAGAATTTACACCAATACCTTCAACACAAACATACCGATCTGTTTCGTCTTGTGAAGAGATATAGGATGAAGGGTGCGCATTAAAAATATAAATTTCGCTTGCATATTGAGCGATACTTCCTGTCCAAGATTCCTGAATAGAACCATTTTCAGGCGTTTTAAGGAATAAATCTGCATTTTCAAGGGGAATTGATCCGAGATTTTGGATTTCGGCACCTACGGTTAGATATCCATTAATATCTTGAACAAAAATCGTCTCTATTGCCAAATCATAAAAAGCTTCTTTTACGGTAAACGTTTGAACTGAGGTATCACGACACCCCAGTTGGTTATTCACAATCAGCACAACGTCTATGCTAGAACCATTAAGGCCACTTTCATAAGTCACCTCATTGAGGTTATTTATATTGTATTCTAAACCATTTCCATTCCCAAAGTCCCAGTATGCTGAGTCTATATTCAAACTTTGATTGGAGAATAGCATCGGTGTTTCTGTAATCAGTGTATTTGGAGTTACTGTAAATTCAGCAGATAATTCCTCAGCTACATCAACCGTAAAAGAAGTATCTCTAACACATCCCTGATCACTTGTTGATTGTAAGCTAATCAGCTGAATACCTTTGGTTGGGAATTTGAATGCTGTATTTGTCTGATTGTCTGAAAATTGAAGGTTGATCAACCAATTGCTTTCCGATAAGGATCCAAGAGGGATTTCAGATAAATCGGATAAGTTCGTCCAAGTATTCATACACGCTGGACCTACTTCATAATTTAGAATAGGGTTGGGATGAACAGTTATGTTTTGTTCGGTAGAATCCACACATCCGTTATTCGCAGTTAAAACGAGTTGAACGGTATACGCTCCATATTCTTCATATGATTTTTCTTCGATGGGATTAATCGCGCTTGTATTGTCACCATAATTCCAAGCGTAGGTTACAATGGAGAATGTATCAGTGATGCTACTATTATCCGAAATTTCTAATGCGTTCAGTTCACAAGGGTTTGAAATAAAGATGTCCGCTACAGGGGCTGGTTGAATGAAAACTACTTGTACTACTGTATCTGCGCATTGATTTGAATCGATGGAGATCAGTTCAACATTGTAATTGCCAGTTACACCGAAGTTGTATAGAGGGGAAACCTCATTACTTGTATTACCGTCTTGATCAAAGTTCCAATTGAATGAATTCAATGGAACTACATATTCGTTCGAGGCCTCAAAGATTATATCCTCGTAAGGGCAGTAATTTGTGGTTTCGAAACTGATTATGGGTTTTGGAAATACTTCAATAACGAAGTTTTCTTTGCTAGAACAACCTTCCAAAGTAGTAACCTCTACAAAACCCGCGTACAAACCTGAATCCTGATATATCTGAGCTCCTGAACTTGAGAAAACACTATCTACTTCACCAAGATTCCATATCACTTGATCGATTGTATTACCCGGAGGCACAGTGCTGTTCTCAGAAAAATTCAATGGACTACCCTGACAAATCTCATTTTCAATCGAATAGGATAGGGAAGGGGCAGTTCCAATAACCGTGACTTCGATGGTGTCAGAATTCTCACATGCATTGTTGTTCGTCACACCAAGAATGAAGATGCCTGATGTATCAACGATTTGACTCGGATTCGAATTCCCTGTATTCCATAAATAATTTGATATCACCGAAGTATCTTGCACCAATTGAATTGAATTACCTGAACAAAGGCTGGTGTCAATACCGAGTGTAATGTTCTCTAATGAGTTATCGATTGAAATAGTCGCAGTATTACTCGTTCTCACGCATCCTAGACTGTCTGAGACAGTATATGATATAGATTCATTTTGATTTAAAATCCTTGTAGGATTTGTATTTCCATCGCTCCATTCTTGAAAACTATAGTTTCCTTGAGGTATATTGGCGGTAATTGTGTCTGGTTGGTTGAAACAAATGAGGTTATTATCAATTTGAATTTCATCATATATTGGTCGGGTTATTAAAATTGTGTCTCGACTAACACGACCAAATATATCTGTTCCTTCTAGCCAGTATTCTCCTTGGTTATTTATTGTGGTTGTAGAATCTGTAGAACCATTCGACCATAAATATGAGGTGAAGTAGGATGGGCTTGACAGTGTTGTGTCGCAGAAACCATAGTTGATGGTTAGGTCCTCACCAAAATTAACTGGAGGAGCGTATTTATTCATGATATAGGTTAAAACTTGTTCATGTTCACTAATCGTTAATTCCTTATCATAAACAAGTACTTCTACTATATTTCCTTTCATATACTGAGTAGAGCTTTTGGTTTTTCTCCCAATTTGAAATCCTGATAATCCATCAGAACCAATGTTTACGGAGTTTTTTAAAACTCCATTCTCATAAATTTCAGACGGACCTTGTTTAAAAAAAAATGAATTAATTCTATAACCAAAGGGTTGCGCTATAACATACGTGTTTAGTGCATTAGAGCCCGTAGCTCCAGCTCTTATCCGACCATTAACGTAATATGCAAAGTTTCTGTTCCCCGCGTTTGTTCCATCAAAAAAACCGGATTGGTAACCACCTTGAGCTTCACTATTGAATAGAATAATGATTGTATTTGGCTGGTCAAATATATCAAGGAATGAATTAAATAAATAATCATTGCTTACAAATGAAACACAAGGGTTATTGCCTAGTAGGAATTCATTTTCTAAATACACAGGTAAATGATCTTGGTTTGGGTTAGTTAAATCAAATCCAGAAGAACTTTGATCACCCCAATTAACGACTTTTCCATTATTCAATGTTATAAGTGTATCGGAAGATAGCCATAGCTTTAGATCACTTATATCCGATGGTGTGATTTGCGATAATGTATTAAATGTTAAATGTGTAACTAAAAAAAAGATTATGTGTCTACAAAGCATCTGAAACTAAGTTATAACAATTTTGATAATCTTTCAACTTGATGAACCGTGCAGAATTGTTCCACATTTGATTTAATGTATTTTTTGTGGCTACTGATTTTTGGATTGCTAATTTTATTATTTATTTCAGTAGATATTTGTTTGAACAGAGACAACTTGTCTGCACTTATAATTCCTAAAGAGGATTCATTAGCTATTTTTTCAATAATATCATTATCGTTTGGAAAAACTATAAATCTTTTTCTTAAACCCACGTACTCAAATATTTTACTGGACGGAATGCCTTTCTGATTTACATGGCTTAACATTATAAGTAAATCTGATGCTAACTGTATTTGAATGACTTCGTCTCTTTTTATTCTTTCAGTTAATAGAAAAAAATCCTGATACCCTTCTATAAGTAGACTTAATCTTTCCTTTTGAATAATATCAATACCCACGCCGATAAATTTAATTTTCAATTTTATTTTATTTTGAAACCTAATAATTACTTTTTTTATCACATCAATAAAGTCCTCTAAATTTTGAGTTTTATACAAAGAACCGTTGTACGTGATAACAAAAGTATCCTTCTCTAATTTTGGGTCGAGTTTTAGTAAACTTTTATCAAAACCGTTGAAAATGACATTGCCGGGTTTGTTAATTAATTTTTTAATCTTATCGACATAATATGGAGAAATAGTGGTAAAACCCTTGCTGTTTGACAACCATTTAATTTCAGATTTTTTTTCCAGATAGTTTAAAATATTTTGAAGAAAATTATTGCTTTTTATAAATAATTCACTAGTATTCCAATCATCGCGGTAATCTGCAATCCAATTAATATGTGGGAATTTTCGTTTAAGTCTATAACCAAAGTGAAACAGGTAAAAGGGTCCACCTGATATTATAATTGTATCGATGTCATTGTGTTTTTTGAGAAGATTTTTGGTCTGGAAGTATAGATTTTTGTATGGTATTGCATTGATTGTAAAACAAGAAAAGAACAATTCAATGTAGGATAAAGATTTTCTTAACAATTTATATTTCGAATTCCCATACTTGCTATAAATTTTATCTTTCAGATTACCTTTATATTGGAGGTGAAAGGTCTCCCCGAATTCATATTTCTGATAGGTTGTACCCTTTGATGTAGAACTTGAAATATCTTTAAGAGATTGAATTTTACTTTCCCATTTTCGGGTTATCAATATCGGATAGATATCGAATTTATTGAGATGCCTTAACCATGAGTCTATTCTTAATGAGGCTGTTAATGAGCATGGAGAAGCGTAATAGGAAATAATAATAACCTTTTTCATTTTCAATGTGTAACTTTTTTCGCGAACGAATCATAATTTACATCCGAATTGAATTCATTTTTCCATTTGTCGTATGCGTTTATTTTTAAATTTTTAATTTCCGTTGAGTTTAACGCCCAAAAGTCATTTATTTTATTGGCTATGATTACTGATGAATCATGTTTATTGACCAAAAAGCCACTTTTGTGGTTAATAATTTCTTTAACTCCACCAACATCCGTCGCTAAAACTGGTATAGCGAATGAAAAAGCCTCCATAAAAGTAACAGGTAGCCCTTCGCTCAAGCTTAGATTAATAAGTAAGTCAATTTGATTTTCTCGGTACAGTTCATACACCTCCTTGTTTGTAATATTTCCTGTGAACTCAAACGAAACGTTTTTTAACTCATCTAATTTTTTATTTGCTAGAGATAGTATTTGTTGAAAATATATTTGTTTATACCCTCCTCCAATATGAATCCACCTAACATTCATTTTGAGCTTAGATATACAGTCTATCAAGAGGTCAATTCTTTTATTTGGATATATAAAAGAATTACTTACGATGTTAAGCGTCTCACCTTTATCATAATTTTCAATATCAGTAATGTTAAAGTTATTTTCAACACCTAGTTTAGAAATAATAATTTTTTTTGGATTAGGTTTATATGCATCCATGTAATAATTCGCTCCATCTTCCGAAATAAAATGTAATTGATCGATCTTGGATTCAATATAGTCAGAAAATAGTTGATAATTTATGGGTGTCCTCTCATTGTACAAATCCCAGCCATGAGCCCTTACGACCTTTTTTATGTTTTTATTCAATAGAGCAATGGCTAGTGCGTTATTATCAAACCAATATGAGTAAACAACAACTTCATTCTTGGTTTTTTGAACCAGTTCTAGAACGGTTTTTTTTAATTTAACAGCATAAAATAGACCGGAACATGCTGCTTTAATTATGGTAATAGATATCTTTTTTTGATATTGATTTCTTATCCGGTAAATTTCTTTCCAAAATAAAGGGTGGAACATAAACATTAATGAACGTATTTTTTTTAGATGATAATTACATGTCCATTCTAATACATTTAATTCTTTATTGGTTTTTTTTGGGAGTTCATTTATTTTTGGATTACAAGAAATGATGGTGATGTCAGAGAAGTACTTTTTCAGGTAATCTAATTCTTTCTCCAAGAAAATCTCAGAATTAGATAAAGGAAAACCATTGGTGATAATTATTAAAGTCTTTTTTAATTTAGAATTCATTAAGAATTATAAATGTCTATTAATTTTTCATTAACCTGATTAATGTCAAATTGTTTAGCTGTTTTTATTCCTGCTAAAGACAGTTTGTTGTAAAGAGAATTATTTTGCTTTAGACTTATTAGGTAGTCCATAAAAAGCTCTAAATTATCTTTTTGAATTAAATATCCATTTTTATTATGCTCGATGATATCAGTATTACCCTTACCATCTATTGATATTACTGGTAATCCAGACGCCATAGCTTCAAGAAGAACAAGGCCAAAAGGTTCATAAGTGGCGGAGTGGAGATAAAAGTCTGCACCGTTTAGATATTTTTGAACATTTTTTGTTTTTCCGGTTAAAATTATTTTGCCCTCAAGTTTACGGTTCACAATTTCATTTTGCAGTATTTCTCGATTTGGTCCATCTCCAACTAAATAAATTTGAGAATCAATTTTTTTTTCCCTGAGTCTTTCTGCCAATTGAAGTAAAAAGATTTGGTTCTTTTTATCGACATAACTTCCAATGTTTACTGCTTGAATAATTTCGGATGTTGGCTTTTTTCTTTCTTTACAGGAGTAGGCGTTTGTGTCGATACCATTGAGTAATAGTATTAAATGATTATCATTTTTAATCCTATTGATGTAATTGAAGGAATGATTTGATACAGCAATAAATGTGGTGCCACCATTTATTTTGTATCTCTTAAATAGAATTTTTTTTTCAAAATAATTGAGAATCCTTCTTTTTGAAAATATCGTTTTAAGTGATAGATTTTCAAATTGTGGGATATTGTCATGTATATGACTAAACCATTTTGCATTAGGGTAATAACAAAATCTGGATACCAATTCAGCAATATATAGATGCGTATGTATTATATCTGGTTGAAAGTCGTCCATAAACTGCTGTAATCGTTGAACGTTAATTTCATTTTTATCGAAAACAGATAATTTTACAGCTGAATCTATGTGTATAATATTATCTTTCAAATCACTGATATCGTGTTCGATAATATTATTTAGAATTATTATTTTAACATTATAATTATCTTTTCTTAGTATATTTTTTGATAGCTCAATCACGAGCTTTTCAGCTCCTCCCATTGCGAGATTCGGAAGAATATGAATTATTTTCAATTTGAATCAATATTTAAAAAGTTATCCATTTTATCATCAGCTAACTTATTGATGTGTTGAACATGTTTTATGCTTTCAGCACTAATTTCTTCATAGTTGTCAAGAATAGATTTAGCTTTTTTATAAATCGCAAAAGAGTCATCGAATTTATCAACAATTAATGCATTTGCTAATACTTCGTTTGAGTCAAAAATACTGCTTGTATTTGATGCAAGACAGGGTATACCACCAGCTAAACTTTCTAAGATAACATGTCCCCATGATTCGCTAAAGGAAACATACATATTGATAGTCATGTTATGGATGACTTGAATAAATTCATTATGAGGTAATAGATCAGGAGTGTTTTTTATTCGATGCATATGATTTTCGAAGTAATCAAACTTATCTTTCTTACCGACATAAACATTAGAATGATCTATTAGGAGTGCTCCAGCTACTTGATTATGTATATTTTTTCTAAAATCATGATTTGCTAAAACACCAATGTTTATTATATCAAGTTGATTCTTTTTTGATGATTTAAGAGGTGCAATTGTTTTATTAAAATATTGTTGGCATTCGACTTTAAATAATTTTTGTGTTGTCTCGGCTAATCCATTTTTATTGAATCCAATTTTATCAATAATCCTCTCCCTGGCAAGAGTGATAATTTTATTATACCCCTTTAAGGCATAATCGTTATAGCTGAATTCTGAATAAAAACCGCCATAAAGAACGAAAATCTCACATTCTTGATTCTCTAACCTTATATTTCTAATTAATTTCTCGAAATAAAAGGGAAAACCTCTGAAAATAATTTTGTTAAATTTTAGACTAGCAATTTTTTTGGATAGTTCAATTAATTCTTTTTCAATAAATATTGAGTTAGAATAGTTTTGAGGTAGACAAACTATAGTATCGGGGAATAAAGCAATGGCACCATTCTTAATTCCGAGCCAACTGTATCCTGTGTTATCCGGCGCAAAGGCAATTGTTGACGATTTATCTCTGATACTTGATATCTCGAGTATCAGTTCGTTGTAAGGTTCTTTATTTCTTTTTTTATTTTTGCTAAATATATTTTTCACTATCGATTAAAGATTATTGTTTTGAAGCTAAAATCCAAAAGATACCTTGTTCATTCTCATTAATTTCTATTTCAAATTTATTCTCAGTTAATGCTGAAATTATTTCATCAGTATTATAGAAATGAAAAGTATGATCGTCAGATTTCACTCGATTTCTTTTGTAGTATATGTAACGGCTTATTTTTTCAAATATATTTTTTGAAAATATCTTACGAATAATGGATTTGTTTTGGACACGAGCTGCAGGTTCAATGTCAAGATGACTCATAATAAATAGCTTACCATCTTGTTTTAACACACGATAAGATTCTTGAATAAATTGTTTGTAGCTTTTCATGTGGTCAATTGAAGAAATACTAAATACATAATCAGCGACTTCGGTTTGAAATGGAAGGTTTTCTGCAAAACATAAAAGATGGGTTAGTTTATTGCGAAGGCAATTCGGGTATATTCTAATGAAATGATCATGTATTAGTCTGATATTCGGATCTGTTAAATAATAGTCATTGGTTTCTGGAAATGAGAGTGCCGAAAAGAAAGTATTCCCTGTCCCTGCTCCAACATCAATAATAAATTTATTTTTCAATTCTGATAATCTCGATGAATTAAAAATATAATGAACAATTGGTGCAGAATTAAGAAGAGTATATACCGTTAGAGATTTGTGATAGTTAAGAAATTGTTTATTCAGTTCACCCCAATTTTTATCTTCTTTCTCATCAGATTGAGTGAAATTTAGAATATTGTTCTTTGATGGGTAAAGTGTGTTGCATTTTTTACAGATGAAAGTACCTACCTTTTTTTCAACCATCGAGTCACATTTTACACATTTAAGGTGAATGATTTTATCATTTAGATTGTGTCTATTTTGATGAAACAGTTTAGCCTCTTGATAAATGTCTCTTTCCTCTTTATATAAGCCTAAAAGAATATCATTGTATTTCATAGTAGTTATCTTTTTTCGCGAGTCCTGTTATACTCTTTAAGTCATTACCTTCTGTAATTTGTTTTACAAAATAGCATACAAATTGAGTTGATTTATTTTCAAATGATGTGTTTATGGAATGGTTATATCTTTTCAAGGAATTGTAATCTGTTTTCCTTGGGAATGGATAATCATTCTGAAAATTCTTGATGAA
>TARA_B110000285_G_scaffold61272_2_pt1 | contig 10198 bp, 3 predicted proteins | sample TARA_B110000285 | Tara Oceans TARA_B110000285 (sample SAMEA4397756) | marine metagenome | biome: Polar Biome; feature: [SRF] surface water layer (ENVO:00010504); material: water (ENVO:00002006), including particulate matter (ENVO:01000060) such as... | depth 5 m
CTCGTTGTTATTGTATAATCTGGAGTTTTATCAATTATAGTAATGGTTTTAGTTTGAACTGGCTGACCGCCTTGAGAAGTACTTACTCTTATATCAAAAGTTTCCCCAACATCAATATCTTGATCTTGTGAAGCTGTTATATCAAAAGTATTACCACCATTATCTTGAGATATCAAAATTGAACCATCAACAGGATTATCGAACTCGGCTGGTTTAGAAAGACTCCAGTATAATGTAGTGCCTCCTAAAACGTTATTAGTACTGACAGTAACTGTCATAGTTTGCCCTTCATCTATAGCGTTTGTTGGAGTTGTTATTGTATAAGTTGGGTTTAACTCTACCCCAATGACAGAATCTTTATGATCTGCCCAAAGCGCTATTTCCATACCGTTGGTCGGTGGATAAAAAGCCCCAACACCGCCGTATTCTAATATATACTGACTAGTAACATAAAGCTTTCCTACTGGACCGTCATAAAAAGGACTTTGTTCATCTGATCCATTAAAGATAGAACTTTTTGTAATGTTTATATAAACGTCTGTTATGCCAACTGATTGTGTAAAAGCGTTTCTCCCAATACTTACAAAGTTATCTGGAATCACTAAGTCACCTATAATACCACAATCATAAAAAGCAAAATCCCCAATCTGTAAATTTGCTTCTTTACTAAACTGAACCTTTCTTATGTCTTCTCGAAAACTAAAAGACCAGCTATCGGGTATATTTCCCTGAACATAAGCTGTTCCACCTTCCAAAATTTCGCCGCCCGAACCAAAAGCATACGTATAAGAATAGTTTGGCCTTTTTACAATACATTTCATTTTTTTAAATTTTATTTGTCGCCCATATAAAAAGAAAAGCTAGCCTCATACTGCATTTCTTCATTAACATTAACAGAGTAATTGAATGTTTCTAACTTTAAACCGCTAAAACCGAACTCACACTCGACCTCTTGATCACAACTTTTTGCCGTAACGGTAAAATCATAAGCAGATTCATTTCTTAATAATCCAGAAACAAAACCAGTTTCATATTTGGAAACCAATGAAGATATATTTAAGTTACCCCTAGATGGATATTGCATCTTCCTTTCCCTAACATAATCAGAACCAAGTCCATGAAGGTCTACTCTTGTTACGGGAATACTTATTGACATTGATTTTATCATATGATCGGAACCTCCTATATTCTGTCCTCCAATTTGCAAATTTTCGAGATCTAAAATAAAATCTCCTGGTTGTTGGGTCTTTGGGTCGGTCAAATCTAATCCAACGCCCAATCCATAAAAATCCTCTTTCTGTGTTTTTGTTTCACTTACATCAAGATTTCCGACATTAATATTATTTCCCGATATCAAATTAATAGCTGGGCTTTCAATGTCGGCTAAATAATTTTCCGCCTTCATGTTGCTGCATTTAAAAGTAGTAGAAACTGTAGGTAAACTTCCGTCAGCAAAAGATAAGTTGTAATCTGTTAGGTAAGCATTGCCAAACGATATGATTTCGCCATTATTAGGAGAGTTTGAAGAGGCGTTTTTTAAATACTTTATGGCGTCAAAGTTTTGATTTGGGTGGTTGTAAAGATAAAAATTATAAGACTTATCCTCAATTCCAGAAAGAAACGAATTATCAGCAGTTACTGGCGCGGTTATTTCTGGGGTGAAAGCTGTAAAAACAGTTAAACCCAAAGCGGACTCGTTCGCCATGCTTGGCGAAAACAAATAATTAATCTGAAGACTTATATCTGGATGCCTAATTAAATCATTAACAGCGTAACCGTAAGAGCCTACTTGTTTTTGAGTTTGCCTTGTCTGGGGCAATGAAAAAGAAGCGGTCTGTACCCCAGCAAAGAGAATACCCGTTTCGTCACTTGTTTTAAAGGAAGGCGAATCGCCAATTAAAACTGCGGTGTTGGCGCTATTTAATACTATTCTTGACATACTTTTTTTTAATTTGCGTCCTCAATTATTGTAAATTCCGACCAAGGTGATCCAGCACTATTATATACAGTAGAAGACCCGCTTGGGACATAAAGTATATTTTCCGCTGTTGATATACCAAAGAAAACATCTAAACCAACCGTTGGAGGATTGGGCGCTAAAATTCTAATTGTATCTATACTGTTGGCGAAAGGCATAGAAAAACCCTCATCTTCTATATTAACAACGCCAGAACCTATTGTTATTGAGCTTAACCCTCTCATATCAAAAAAGCCAGCGTTGCCTACCCCAGTAACACTATTTGGAACAATCAAATTTCCAGTGATACCCTGCAAGCTTCTAAAAGAATTTTGCTCTATATAAGTTAAAGACTCACTTAGTTTTATTTTTCCGTCAAAACTCGAAGCTCTTAAAAACCCATTAATACCAACGCCCGTTATACTATCTGGAATAATTAAATCTCCACTAAGTTTGTTGTTTGTTACAAAATTAGAATTGCCAAAAGCTGTTTGCCCAATATAAGTTACGCTCTCTGGTATTGTTAGAGTTCCACTTAAATTTTCACAATTTCTAAAAGCAAAATTTCCTATTTTCCCACAAGACCAGCCTATTTCCAACCCCCTTATACCAACATTATCCAAGCAGTAGTTTGTAGGTATATCTCCAGCTAAAGGATTGTCTTGGCCAGGCAAGCTTAAAAAATTTCCATTGACATCATATACGTTCGTAGTTTGCGTATAAACAATATTACTGTCAAAGGTGGACTTCTTAGGGAGGACCCCCAAAGGATCCTCTTGGAAAGATACCTGTAAATTATGATTATTATTGTATACAAAAGTATGATTCCACGAAGGACATATAAAAACTTTTGGCCTGTTATATACAGACTTAATCTGATGCTTGAATCTTCTATAACCGCCTTTGTTCTCCAGAAAATGAAGCATAGATCTTAGTTGATTGCTTGATATATTTGAAAAACTGTAATTTATAGGAAATGTCGCCGTGTTCTTTTTAATTTTATTAAACACAGAAAGTCCACCATCGTATCTTACAGCGTCAATCTGCACTTGGGTATTAGTGCCTAAGTCTGGCTCCCAGAAAAAATCCTGGCTCCATGACGAATCATTCTGTTCTGGCGCATTATCGGCGCTCGAAATATGATCTTCGGTGCAGTAGTAGAAATTATTTAACTTCAAATCATTAACCGTAATATAAACGATGTCGTGCTTCTTGTATTGCTGGTTGTATTTCCAGAACTTCAAATTATAATTTAAAAAGTTCATAGACTCCCAGTTAAGAAGGCCAGGAGCCTCTACGACTTCTATTGTTGATCTTACTTCGTAGTTTTGGTTGTTTATGTGGTTTATAGAGTAGTCCGTGCAGTATCCAGATGTTTGCCTATATACAGAAGGGTCTGTATTTACTTCTAATGAGTTAACCCCCTCAGAAGATTCATAATAATTAGCAAGTTTTTTTGCGCCATCTTCGTCTGTTTTATATACCAAACTGAACTTTGCCTTCAAGCTGTTCACTCCCATTGGCACAGACTGGTAATAGTTATTATGAGTGTTAAACCTCATATTCTGAGAAGAAAAGGCGACAGAGGAACCATAGCTTGGGGTGTAATCATTGCCACCAATTAAGCTAACGCCGCTGATATTTCTTGTTCTGTCGTAAAATAGTTCTTCGTTCATTGTTATGTAATTATACGAAATTAGGGTAAGTTGTCCATTGTCTAACTGGTTTTCCATTTGGACCTGCTGATTCTCCTATTGTCCAACCATCTCCTGTTACATAAAAAGCACCAGACATGTTGACTGGCCATCCCCCAGCCCTAAAGTCTACCCAACTATCAGATGTTGTGGCGGAAACACCATCCCAATAATCACCATTAAGATAAACATCCTTAGGCTTATTATTAGCGCCACCAAAAGCGTCATAATAAATCTTTAATGTCCTATCTCTGCTTGCGTTGCCAGCTTGGAAACGAAGGTCTCCAGTTATAGCTGAATTATTAAATGCACCACCTCCCACTTGAAGAACCCACCTCCCAATAGTTACGTCTTTCAAGTTTATGCACAAGTCAAAGCAATCTACTTCGATAAGCTTAACGCTATTTCCTAAGTTTACTTCCGTCAAGTTTCTCTGCTCTTGGAAAGCTCGGTCACGCAACCATCTAGCATTTATATCGGCTTTATAAATCCAATTATAATCACCATAAAATGCTCTATATTTTACATCTTGTATGGAGGTTCCAATATATAGATAACCATTACCAGCCGCACCTTGAGCAGTCGCCCCTAACCTCCTAAAAGCTTCGTTGTTTACAATCCCTTGCGTATCTTTTGTGTCGTTTCCAATATAAACACCAGTAATAGAGCTGCAATAATCAAACGAAAAATAATTAATAATTTCTGGGTCAGGAATTCTAACTTCAGTCAAACCGTAGCATTGGTAAAAAGACTGACCTTCATCAACGTCTTTTCCAATTACTTTAACTCCGCTCCCAAAAGTAACGCCCGTCATGTTTTGCTGATAAATGAAAGCTTGAAAACCAATTTCTCTACAGTTAAGGTCGGCGCTTTTTATATTATTAAAATAATATGGATAAGTGCTATTTAAATAAGCATCAAAAGAATTGCTTCCTATAGATTCTATAGAAGAACCAACGTATAAGTCTATCGTACCAACAGCCGCAGCGGCTGGTCCCATGTATCTGAATCCGTGAATATCTATTACGCCTTTAGTGTCTTCTGTGTCATTGCCTACATGAACAGTTCCAGTGATGCCATAAGTATATTGGAAAGCGTAATCAGCAATAAATGCAGGATCTGGAATTTTAACTCCAGTTAAAGCGAAATTACCATAAAAAGCTCTACCAGCTATAGATTTTACACCGCTTGAAAGAGTCAACTCTTTGAGATTTATTTGATTTTCAAAACATTGGTACGCAATTTCTCCGCAATTAATATCTGCAGAATAAAGCCAAGATTTATCTCCGTAAAAAGAAGCGTTACCCAATCTTTGTATCGAAGAGCCTACATAAACGTGACCATTGCCAGCGTTTCCTTGTGCTGCCGACCCAAGATCCCTAAAAGCTCCTTCCTCAACCCGACCATTTGTAACTTCTGTGTTATTACCGATATAAACTCCAGTAATTGAGTCGCATTGTTGAAAAGAGTAATACCATATATTTTCTGGGTCAGGAATTGTAACACCAGTCAAACCGTAGCATTGGTAAAAAGACTGAGCTAAAAGCCCACCATTACCAACTCCTATATTCTTGACTCCGCTCCCGAAAGTCAATTCAGTCATATTGGCGTGGTCTGCAAATGCCGCATAACCAATTGTTGCACAGTTTAAATCCGCGCTCTGTATCCACTTGTAACTTGTGTTAGCACGAAAAGCTTCGTAGCCAAGATTTGCAATTGTTTTATTTATTTTTAAAGAGCCATTTGTTACATTCCCCCCTATGCGTTTAAATGAATATTGCCGCAAATCCCCGTCTATTACGCCGTCTTCTTTGCCTATCTCAATGTTGTTTATATTAGGGCAGTAGTCAAAAGCATATTGATCAACAATATTAGGGTCTGGGATGACAACGCTAGTTAATGACGAACATTGGTCAAAAGCATAATTAGCTATGTGTTCACATTTGTCTGTGAGGTTTAGATTACTTAAATTACGCTGCCATTTAAATGCATATTGTCCAATATAACGTGCGCTACAATTTAAAGTTTTGATCCATCTGTAAGCCGCATTATCGGCGTTGTCAGCAAAAGCGTAATTTCCAACCTGATCGACACTAAAGCCTATGTTTACGACTCCGTCCGTTACTAAGTTATCCGCCCCTTGGATTGGATAAAAAGCCTTTTCTTCTATTATTGTTTTTCTGCTTGCTGCACTATTTGACCCTATTGTTACGTTTCTTATTTTTAGACAGGACTGAAACGCCCTTGCTCCTATAGAGGTCAAAGTGCTCGGTAATATAACGTCTGTTAAAGAGTTACACAAAGCAAAAGCGTCAACCCCAATTACCTGAAGACCTTCTTGGCTTGCTATATTGGTTATTTTAGCACGAACAAAAGCTTCAGTACCGATATTTTTCAAACTACTTGGCAGTAGCAATGTACCTCCTAAATTAGAAGTTTGACTAGCGTGGCGGAGTGCCCGATATCCAATGCTTTCTGTCTTATTACCTATATAAAGATAATGACCGTTAACGTCATTTTCTTTCCACCCGTCTATAATATCTCCATCCTCAGTATCTAGAGATGTGAAATTTTGATCATAGTAAATTGTAGTCCTTTGATTTTCGGGCCATATAGAAATCAAGTTGCCTTGGTAGTAGCCTTGAGTAAAACCACCCTTTGCCGTTGTCCAAGCGTCTCTATAACCAGGATAGTGCTGTTCAGAAACAAAAAGTATTTTATCTGATGTATCTCCCGCTTGGAATTTTAATGACTCCGCATCTCCAATTGCGGTTTCTGGGACGTCTATATAAGCATATTGTATTCCGCTACACTTGAAGAATGCATTATTTCCTACAGATGTTATATTATCTCTTAGTGTTATAGAATCAAGACCTATACAAGAGTCGAAAGCCGACGAGCCAATAACTTCAACAGCCGCACCCAATTCTACACTGGGTATATTTTCGCAAAAATGAAAACACCCCGCTCCAATATAAGTTACCGAGTCTGGAATTGATATTGGGTTTCGTATACCTTTACAATTCTTAAACATATAATCGCCCAAGAGTTTTATATTATTGCCTTCAAAAGTCAACGAATCAAAACCAGAACACCTTTCAAAAGTCCCCGCGCTACCGCTTATTATATTACTCGGAATGAAAAGATTACCTGTAAGATTAGAGCAATCCTGAAACAAATAATTAGCTGCATTCCTGTTCCCAAGGTTGTCATAGCCAGCAAACTCCTTTAGACCCCTACCTATAGTTAAGGTCCCATCTAATCCAGAACAATCCAGAAACACTTGTCTTTCAATGCCAGTCACAGAATCTGGAATTACAATATCTCCTTTAATTTTACCGCAATATCTAAACGCAAATTCCTCAATATATTCTAAGCCTTCATTAAGGTAAAGGTTGCCATCTATTTCTGAGGCTCCCTGGAATGCTCCGTTTGATATTTTCTTTACATTTGACGGTATGTTTATGTCCCCTTTTATATATACATTGTTTCCGAATGCATAAGCACCAATTACCGACGCTCCAGTTCCTATATCTATATAAACTTCTGGATTACCGTCTGCATTAGAGTCGTCTATGTTGTACCAAGTTCCAGGAATATCAGCGCCCTCATCCTGTAAAACAAAATCATCGCTGGCTCTATACACACGGCTTTCAATAGCTCCTCGGCATATTGGTATCCCGCCGAACAATCCGTTTACAGACCTAGCCACATAACCATCATAATCTCTTGCGTTTGCATATAAACACGCGCCGCCAACATCTATGCCACCATCAAGAAAGTGATTTCCATTTATAAATACAGTTTCAGGAAAATCTACAATAACTCTTTTGATATTTCTTGATCTATTAAACGCTTGACCATAAATTTGTTTTATATTACTTTTTAATACAAGGTCTCCAGTAAAAGCCCCTCCATAAAAGCCTCTGTAGCTTATTCCGCTTAGGGTGTCTGGCAATATTAATTCATTGGTAAACTTGCAATTGGTAAATGCTTCTTGATGGACCCACTCTATATTATTGCCCATATTCAAATCGCCTGTAAAACCGCATTTAATAAAAGCGCGATAAGGTATTTCTGTTAAACTGTTACTTATTGTTAGGTTGCCGTCAAGATTACGACATAATGCAAATGCCCTGTCCTGTAGACTAGTCAAGGTGTCTGGCAAGAATAAATCCCCATTTAATCCATCGCAGTCTCTAAATGCAAAAACTCCTATTGACTCTATAGAATCAAATTTTACAGAGCCTATGTTATCGTTGTTCTCAAATGCGGACCTACCTATTACTTTTACATCTTTAAAATCAATCTCGCCAGCTAAACTGTTGCAAAATTTAAAAGCGTAATCACCTATAAATTCTAGATTGTCCCCTATAGTCAAACCGTTGATTCCGCTGCAGGATTGGAATGCATAATCTTGAATACCAGTCACTGAATCTGGTATTTCTAAATTTTGCGAAAGTTGAGAACAACGTGCAAATGCAGATTGCCCTATGTTATTGAGAGACGGGTTCAAAGTTAATTTCCCATCAAATTCACTACAGCCATTAAATGCGGCATCGCCTATCCCTGTTAAATTGATAGGCATAGTTAAATCACCCTTAAGTTTGTTGCAGTCGTAAAATGCAAACCCTTCTATATACTCTATACCAGTTCCTAAATAAAGATTACCGTCAAATTGGCAATAATGAAAAGCTCCATATGGGACCAGCTTGTCAATCTTGTCTGGAATAACTAAATCCCCCCTGAATCCGACACAACTCTTAAAACAATTATAAGCCAAGGCAAGTTCTTCTGTTGGCAGTTTTAATATTCCATCAAAATTTCCACAATCCATAAACGCCTCACCAGAAATCTGAGCCAAACTATCTGGAAGTATAAGGTTCCCATCGAAACTTGTGTTTTTGAATGCGGCATATTCTATTCTTTCTAATCCCTCCTCTATAATTAGGTTACCATTAAAACCAGTACAATTTGTGAAGGCATAATACCCTATACTAGATACTGTTGGGCCGCTACCCGAATCCATGTCTATATATAAATCCCCGCCAAGATTTGGACAATCCCTAAAACCTATCTCCCCAACTTCTGTAACATTACTACCTAACTGTATTCCGTAAATATTTGGATCTCCTTCATACCAAGACACAGGTAGTTGTGCAGAACCTGTTTGATCATAAATTGCTCCATTTTCGTCAAAAAGATAAGTAACATCTCCATAAAGAGTTGTCTCTTCGTAAGCGGCGGAATGACCTATATACTTTAATGTTATTCTAGTAGAACCGTCGGCGGAAACCTGCAAATCTTCGCCAACCAAACTCGCGTTTGGTATATCCACGGACTGTATGAGTGATCCACTTCTCCCGTTAACATTAAGAGATAAAGTCTTGTTTTCTTTCTCCTCTAAAAACTTATAAGCATCTTGCAAGAAAGCATCATCAACATCAAGTTGAACAGTCGCATTATACTCTAGTGGCGGCAATAACTCAACCTTTACTATATCATCACTACCTATTGTTAGGTAGGCTTTTCTTTCGCACTTCACCCCGTAATCAAAACCAACAACCCTGTTTGTAGTGGAGTTGTCGCACGTAATAGAAATAGAGCCTTGAGTTGGTATGTCTATAACTGGGTGTGACTGAGGCGCTAGATTAGCGTTTACGCCGCTCTTCATCTGGCTGGCAACCTGGAAGTTGCAACTAACTCTAGGGACCGCTCCTACAGCGCAATTAAGAGAGTAATCAACTAAATATCCAGTCTCGAAGCCGTAATAATTGTCTTCATAAAAGATACTCCCAGAAATAGGAGCCTCTCCAGTATATGAAAATATAGGATCGTTGTATGTCAAAACCCTAGAAACAGAAAGCGTCTGTCGAGTCGGGCCAGAATGGGTTGTTAAACCATCTTTTGTTCCAAGAGGCTTAAGTATGTTCGCGGTATTGTTGTATGAAAAAGTAACATTATCCACTCCCGATAGTTCATAACCATCGGCAAAAAACCTAGCTTCGTGATTGAATTTTCCTCCAAACATTATAATCCTGCGCCTCTAAGGGTTCCTCCTAATCTTTTCTCGTCCTTAATTATTTTTAGCACTTCTTCTTTTAACTTTCTTGCCATTGCATTTGAATTTTCGCTGCTGTCTGCTCCAGAAGACTCTTCTTTTTCTTCTCCAGTGCTTCCATTTACCGTTATGTTAATTTCCCCACTAGACTCTTTTGTTGCCGCAATCAGCTCGTCTAGTTTAGATACTAGTTTAGCGTCCGATTCTGAATTTGATCCTTCTGAGCCTGAAACTCCAGAGTTCATTCTCTCCAGATTGCCTTGGCCGATTTTATTCGCGGCGGCGCTATTCATTACAAACTCACCGCCAGAAAGCATTGTTGGTACTGTATCTACACCTGCTTGGTTGGGAATGGAACCTCCAGTTGCTCGATTATTGAACCCTCCACCATTGCGGGTTTTTTTAATAAAATCCAATTCCTCTTTAGAAATCCCCCCAAAAACATCAACCCTACCAGTAACAGAACTAAGTCCGTTTACTTCCCTA
>TARA_B110000285_G_scaffold32860_1_pt1 | contig 10191 bp, 6 predicted proteins | sample TARA_B110000285 | Tara Oceans TARA_B110000285 (sample SAMEA4397756) | marine metagenome | biome: Polar Biome; feature: [SRF] surface water layer (ENVO:00010504); material: water (ENVO:00002006), including particulate matter (ENVO:01000060) such as... | depth 5 m
CCTGAAATTCCAGTAGATATTTTCGAATTGGGATTGATTTACGAGGTAAATATTGATAAAGAGAATAATGTTGTCATACAAATGACATTAACATCACCAAACTGCCCAGTTGCGGAATCAATGCCGAAAGAGGTTGAAGACAAAGTAGCAAGCCACGATTTATTCAAAACGGCGAAAGTGAACATCGTTTTTGATCCACCTTGGGACAAGGACATGATGAGCGAAGAAGCACAATTAGAATTAGGATTTTTATAATTGATTATTCTATTTCTTGATCATCGGATCTTTCGAATGATCGGAAATTCGAACTATCTAACGATCGAAAAATATGAGACGAGTTGTTGTAACCGGAATTGGAGCACTAACGCCAATCGGAAATAATTTAGAAGACTTTTGGACCAATCTAAAAGCAGGGAAAAGTGGAGCATCTGAAATCACTTATTTTGATACTGAAAAATTCAGATCGAAAATTGCGTGTGAATTGAAGGGGTTTGATCCAAAAGAACATTTCCACGTTAAAGAATTAAGAAAATATGATCCGTTTTCGCAATATGCGTTGTACACGGTTGACCAAGCATTGAATCATGGAAATATTGATTTAGAGCCATTAAATAAAGATAGAATCGGTGTTATCTGGGGATCTGGAAATGGAGGAATCCAAACGTTCCAAGATCAGATGAAAGAATATTGTGAAGGAGATGGAACACCCCGTTTTTCACCATTCTTTATTCCAAGAATACTAGTCGACATTGCATCTGGATTGATTTCAATCAAGTATGGATTAAGAGGTGTGAACTTCTGTCCGGTATCAGCCTGTGCTACCTCGAATACAGCGATGATTGAAGCTTTCAACTACATCAAGTGGGACAAAGCAGACATGATTGTCACTGGAGGATCAGAAGCAGCTATTAACGAAGCAGCTATGGGAGGGTTTGCATCAGCAAGAGCATTGTCTTTGAGAAACGATTCCCCGGAAACAGCATCAAGACCATTCGATGTATCCAGAGATGGATTTGTAATGGGAGAAGGAGCTGGAGCACTTATCTTTGAAGAATACGAACACGCAAAGAAACGTGGAGCAACGATCTACGGAGAAATTGTTGGAGGAGGAATGGCAGCTGATGCTTACCACTTGACAGGAACACATCCTGATGGTGACGGAGCTGTTCTAGGGATGAACGAAGCGCTTCGCGAGGCAGGGATTTCTGCAGATGACGTTGATTATGTAAACATGCACGCGACTTCTACTCCGCAAGGTGACAATTCAGAATTGAAAGCAGCAGAACGCGTTTTCGGTAAGCGTAAATCACTTGCCGTTTCTGGAACGAAATCGATGACAGGACACTTATTGGGTGCTGCCGGAGCTGTTGAAGGAATCGCAAGCATCATGGCGTTGAGAGAGGGAATTGTTCCTCCAACGATTAACACAAACGAAATCGAGCCTGAGTTTGCGGATCATTTTGACTTCCCTTTAGGAACAGGTAAGAAGAAAGAAATGACGTATGCGATGAGCAATACTTTCGGATTTGGTGGGCATATCGCGTCCATCTTGTTTAAGAAATATTAAACAAGAATTAATACGCGCTTCTTAACTTACGATTTAGAAATCTCTATCTTTAAAATAGTAACACTACTTCGGTGATTAAGAAATTTCATAAAATACCGCTTTTTGTAATTTGTCTTTTGGCACTTGGGCTCAACTCTTGTAAAGAGAAAAAGAAGCATTCTTTGTCCGTTATCAAAATCGATTATTACGCAGATCATCTGGGTTTGGGTGATTACAACGATTGCGAAATGAAATTCTTCGATGAGAACGGTAAAGTCATTTTTGACCTGACCCCTCAACTGAAATACCGAGGAAACTCGAGTTTTCAATATGCCAAAAAAAGCTTTACGCTAAAACTGGATGAGCCCAAGTCATTCGCCGGGATGGACAAAAATATTTATTGGAAACTCAACGCAGATTACATCGACAAAACGTTCATGCGAAATAAAATTAGTTATGAATTGTTTCGATCGTTCTCAGAAGGAAATTACGCCCCGAAAGTAGATTACGTCGTTCTTTATGAAAATGAAAATTACAAAGGAATTTACTCTATCGTTGAAGGCGTTGATGAATACCGATTGGGATTGGATTTAAAAGATCCGAAAGCCGTTTTATTTAAAGAGCCGCCGCTTCATTTCCCTCCTAATGAACATGCTAAACGCTACAAGAATTTCGCACACTACAGTGAGGTCGATGTGCGCTATGCGAACTATTCTCAAAAGGCAAAGAAGAAATTAATCAAGCGATCGTATTACAATCAGCGTTACCCTGACATTTCAGATTCGAATAAGAAAAACGATATTCATAAATTGACCGAGTTCATTCACAATTCGTCGGATGAGGATTTTAAAAACAAGATTTTCACTGAATATTTTTCTATCGAAAACATAATAGACTGGCATTTGTTGCTTCTTATAACGAACAACGGGGACGGCATTAAGAAAAACAATTACATCTTCAAGCGAGATTCTTCAAGTCCATACTTGTATTGCCCTTGGGATTTCGATCATAGTTTTGGCCGTGAAGGTGATGGTGAACCGATAACGGAAGACATTTGTGATGTTGAGAGCCACAAACTCTTTGAACGTTTGGTTGAATTGAATCCGGATGGCTACATAGAAAAACTTCCTAAAAAGTTCATGAAACTATATGAAAGTGGTATCCTTTCTGTAGAAAATATTCATGCAATGATTGATAAAAACGCTGAGAAATTGCGACCAGAAATTAAAGCCAATGAGGCGCTTTGGCCATTGAATGAAGTGGGTTATTTTAAAGGAAGTGATTTTGAAAAGGAAGTTCAGTTAATGAAAGATTGGATTGAAAAAAGAATTCAAAAACTTCGTGTTTCTTTTGCTGAAACTGTAGGATCTTTTAATTGCTTTGGACCTGCAATTGAACCTGTGCCATTAGCACCTCAGATGGTGATTCATAAGCCTATTGGCAGTGCGATTCAGGTTCCTGATTATTAGACTTCAGTTAATGGTTATAGGTTTCTAAAACCGATGCACAAGTCCAATATTCGCACCAACTCTCCACGGTGATCTATCAAACGGTTCGTTTACTTTCTGCGATGTAAAACAATACGAAAACGACGGTTCTACATAAATACTCCACTGTTCCGTTAATTTCATTTTATATCCAATTCCCAATGTAGAACTCAATTGAAAGGTTTTCAAATTTCGTTGATCTCCTCCTGCCAAATCTGGATCGATGATTGTCAAATCTGTCATTTGCTGCCGGTACTTTGCATCAATTAAAGTTGAAGCAATGATTCCTCCTGAAACATACAATCCACCAACAATATTGACGTTTACGCTTACTGGAAATTGCAGGAACCCTTGTCGGAAAGTAGTGTTTGAAAACTCTTGCAATCCTCTTGGCAGAACAACCATTTCTGCTTTTGATTTATACCCTAAATCTCGGTATCCGATTCCCCAAGAAAGTTCAAGGCGTTCATTCAATTCATGTCGAAAGAAGATGTGCCCTGAGAATGTGAAAATCCCGCTTTCAATGGAATTTATTGAATCAGCATAGCCGTCACTCACGGATGACCAAGTCTTGTAATGTACATCCGAGTCGCCCGGATTAAAATTAAAGCCGATTGAAGTTTTTGTTTATTGGGAATACCCCAGCAACGGGAAAGAAAGTAGAAATAGTAGTTGTAGTCGTTTCATAGATGCAAGAAACGAAATATATACTACCTTATTGTTCAGTTTAGTTAAGTTCCTCTTTCAGATAACGCGCTGTATGTGATTTGTCCGCGAAATTTTTAACGATCTTTTCTGGAGTGTCCGAACAAATAATTGCACCTCCACCTTTACCGCCTTCAGGGCCGATATCAACGACGTAATCCGCTACTTTGACAATGTCCAAATTGTGTTCGATCACCAAAACCGTGTTTCCCTCATCCACCAAACGCTGCAATACTTGAAGCAACATTTTAATGTCCTCAAAATGCAAACCTGTTGAAGGTTCATCCAGGATAAACATTGTGTTTCCAGTACTCTTTTTCGATAGCTCTGTAGATAATTTAATTCGTTGCGCTTCACCTCCGGATAGCGTTGTAGAAGGTTGTCCAAGCTTAACATATCCCATTCCAACAGAAACCAACGTCGCTAATATTCTGTGAATTTTAGGAATACTTTCAAAGAAAATAGAAGCATCGTCAATTGTTAAATTGAGAACATCACTAATTGATTTCCCTTTGAATCGAACTTCCAACGTTTCTCTATTGTAGCGCTTTCCGTTGCACGTTTCACATTCAACGTACACATCTGGCAAGAAATTCATTTCAATGATTTTCATTCCGCCGCCTTTGCACGTTTCGCATCTTCCTCCAACAACGTTGAATGAGAACCTTCCTGGCTTGTAGCCACGAATTTGAGCTTCGGGTAAACTCGCAAAAAGAGAACGAATTTCATCGAACATCTTCGTGTACGTCGCAGGGTTTGAACGCGGCGTTCTTCCAATTGGACTTTGATCAATTTCAATGACTTTATCCAAATGCTCCATTCCCGAAATTGACTTGTAAGGCAACGGTTTCTTAACGCCGTTGTAGATTTCAGCCAATAAAATGGGATACAAGGTTTGGTTGATCAATGTAGATTTTCCACTCCCAGAAACCCCCGTTACGCAAGTGAAGGTTCCCAATGGAATCGACAGATTTACGTTTTGAAGATTTCTTCCTGTCGCACCTTTAAGCTGTAATTTCTTTCCATTTCCTTTTCGGCGTGTCGAAGGGATTTCAATTTTCTTCTTACCTGTCAGGTATTGATTCGTTAAAGAATCTTTGGCTAGAAATTCTTTAATCGGGCCCGCGTTCACTATATCTCCACCATAAACTCCAGCGCCAGGTCCGATGTCCACAACAAAGTCTGCCGCTTCTATCATTTCCTTATCGTGCTCAACAACAATAACTGAATTTCCAGTATCTCGCAATCGTTTTAATGATGTGATCAATCTTGAATTATCGCGCTGGTGCAAACCAATAGACGGCTCATCCAAAACGTATAAAACGTTCATCAGCTCGCTTCCAATTTGAGTCGCCAATCGAATTCGTTGCGCTTCTCCACCGGACAAGGTTTTGGCCGATCGATGCAACGATAAATACGTCAAGCCCACCTCAACAATGAAATCCAATCTGTTATTGATCTCTTTCAAGATCTCTACTCCGATTACTTTTTCCTTCGATGATAATTGACTTTCTATTGTTTTGAACCACACAGAGACATCCGAAATGTCCATTTGCGCCAATTCTCCAATGTTCTTCCCTCCTATTTTGAAATAATGTGCTTCTTTCTTAATCCGTGTTCCTTTGCATGTTCCACAGATTTTCCTATTCATAAAGGTCTGCGCCCAACGTTGAATTGGAGCCGAACTTTCTTCGGAATGACGGGTAATGAAATTAATGACCCCCTCAAAAATCACTGTCTTGTCTTTTCCAGACCGCACGATGCCTTCATTTCCATAAAGAACGACGTTTAATGCCTCAGCACTAAGTTCTGAAATCTTCGTTGTCAATGAGTGCCCTTCTTGTGTCAAGTAGGAATCTAACTTATCAAAAATCCACTTGCGTTTAAATTCTCCTAGTGGAATAATTCCTCCTGCTTTAATTGTTTTTTCCCGGTTTGGAATAATTTTATCGATGTCTACCTCCGTCACCTCACCAAGTCCGCTACACGTTTTACACGCACCATAAGGCGAGTTGAACGAAAATAAATTTGGTTCTGGTTCAGGATAACTAATTCCACTGGTTGGACACATCAACGATCTACTGAAATGACGAACATCTCCAGTTTCATAGTCCATGATCATAATCGACTTCGTTCCGTGTTTCATCGCCGTGACAACATCATCATAAATACGTTGCTTGTCCTTCTTTCCAATTTCCAAGCGGTCAATTACAATATCCACATCATGAATTTTGTAACGGTCCAATTTCATTCCTTTGGTGATCTCTTTCAGTTCACCATCGACTCTCACTTTGGTGAAACCCATTTTGGTAATTTGTTCGAACAATTCACGGTAATGTCCCTTACGACCTTTAATTTTTGGCGCAAGAACGATTACTTTTTTACCCTTATAATTATCAAGGATTAGATCAACGATTTGATCGTCGGAGTACTTCACCATTTCCTCATTGGTCACATAAGAATATGCCGTACTAACACGTGCGAAAAGCAAACGCATGAAATCATAAATCTCAGTGATTGTTCCAACTGTAGAACGCGGTGATCTTGAAACGGTTTTTTGTTCGATGGAAATCACGGGACTCAATCCTTCAATTTTATCGACATCCGGTCTTTCTAATCCACCCAAAAATTGGCGTGCATAAGCCGAGAATGTTTCAACGTATCTTCTTTGGCCTTCCGCGAATATCGTATCAAAAGCCAATGACGACTTTCCACTTCCACTCAAGCCCGTGAAAACAACAAGCTCATTTCGAGGAATTTTCAAATCAATATTCTTCAGGTTATGCTCACGCGCACCGTAAATTTCTATGTAGTCTTTTTTACTCACTATAGAGGTAATAAAATGGTATATGGTGCACTTTTAAAAGTCAGCTTATCAGATCTAATCCAAGGATTCAAAATCTTCAGCATGTGGTAATTCGAACCGTTTTCGACCGCCCAGGACATTAAGTTATCAATTGACTCTTCTACTCCAATCGAACGTGTTTGAATAGGATCATAAAGCGACATATTGTCTTTATAGAATCCGTAATCTTCCGCATTTTCAAAAATCAACTTAAGCGCTAGAATTCTAAACATGTATCGGCTTGTTTCATTGTTCAAATGGAGATCCAAGTAATCATCAACTCTTTGTCGCTCTAAATCTTTCGTGATACCTCCAACGCCTCGGTTATAAGCAGCAGATGTCAACAACCAATCGTTAAATTTTGAATTGGCATCTTTGAGGTATTCACAAGCTGCTCTGGTGCTTTTCTCAACGTTCAATCTTTCGTCCACTTCAGAATCGATTCTTAAATCATATTCTTTTCCAGTTGCTGGCATAAATTGCCAAAACCCTTTCGCTCCTGAAGGACTAACGGCTTGCGTCAATCCGCTTTCAATCAAACACAAATATTTAAAATCATCTGGAACGCCTTCTTCTTTCATGATTCTTTCAATGGTTGGGAAAAAGCGATTTGCTCTTTTGAAATACTGAATCGTTGAACTGTGGTAAAACGTATTTACAATTAATTCTTTATCCAATCGCTCTTGGATGTCAAAATTATCGATTTTGATTTTCTGTCCACCAAATTCCATTTCAGTTGGAAGATCAGGCATTGAAAACGATTCATCTGAATCTGTATTAACAACTTCTGGTTCTGGTTTTTCTTCTTTCGGTGAGCTGCAAGAAACAGCAAAAAATAGAGATGAAATAAAGAAAATTAAGGGACTAATTTTAGGCATGCACGAAAATAAGAAATAAGAACTATTTATTTCTCAGGGGCTCTATATTTAATCGTGTTGCGGTAGAGAATAATGAACACGAAAACGAAGTATGCAACGAAAAACACGATTGGAACAGCCATTTCCAATTTAACAAGATTTACCATTACAACTGCCAGAAGACTAGATATCATCCCAATAATCATAAATACATACCACACTTTAATGTCCGTCAATCCAGAATAAACAAGATGATGCGTTGTGTGGTCCTTTCCTCCAATCATTGGAGATTGACCCTTTTTCAATCGATTAATAACCACTGTTAGTGTATCTACTGCAGTTGGCGTGAATGCTACAAGTGCAATACACAGTCCCACCCAAGATGGAATTTCTGATCCCATTTTCAAATTCCAATCCACTGGAATATTCCAAAGGTATTCCATTCCATAATACGCTACGAATAGTCCGATAAACTGGGATCCGGCGTCTCCCATAAAGAGTTTGGAAGGATTAACATTCATAGTTAAAAACCCTAAGACAGCCCCAATGATTGCGATATTCATGAGGCTCCAAACGTTCGTGTTAAACCCTCCAATTAGCCAACATGACAATAGACAAGAGGACAATATGAAGAATACCGTTGTTCCTGTTATGCCGTCCATGTTGTCCAACATATTCAGAGAGTTCATTACGATGACAACCCAAATTACGGTTATTATTGAATCGAAGAAGTAAGAATGAAAAAGGTCAACATGTGAGCCTGTCCAAACGAACATCAATCCGCACAAGATCTGAGCAAATAGTTTAATTAATGGCCGTGTGTTATAAGCATCATCGGCCAACCCCATGATAAAGGCGATAGAACCTGCTACGAATAACCCTACGAATTGCTTGTTTCGAAACACGTCGGGTTCATCAATGAAAATAATGGAATATGCAACTGCTGCGAAGACGAAAACAACGAAGAAACTTACGCCACCCAAAGAAGGTTTTGATTCATTACTCCAACGAATAACAATGTCATTCTTATTGCGAATTCCTAAAGATCTTGAAAACCTGAGAAGTATAACATTGCTAATTATTGCAACGAGCATTCCACCCAATCCGAACCCAAGAATTTGTAGAAGTTTAATTAGCAATCTTTAAAAGTTATAGTGGTTACTAAATATAGATAATTTAATTGAACAGAAGAAATCTATTTTGGAGTATATCTACTCAATTGGATTAATTCTTTTTCCTGGACTTAAAGATTCGGCGGTACCATTTTTTAGCACGAGCCGCATCCTTGAACTTCTCAGGTTCATCATCGAGGTACCCGTTACCGTATCCATAGCCGTAACCGTATCCATAACCATACCCGTAAACAGAACCTCTACTTGTTTGAACACCATTCAAAATAACGTTCAATGATTTCAACTGTTGAACCTCAAAAAGTTCCTGAATACGACTGGCAAAATTACGTTTTGAATATTGTGACTTGAACACGTAAATCGGAATATCGGCTTCAGTGAGGTTTTTAACACCATCGGAAACAAGTCCTACAGGTGGATTATCTATTATCACAACATCGTATCGTTCTTTCAATTCTTCGATAATATCTTGATATCCTTGGCTCAATATTAACTCCGAAGGGTTCGGTGGAGTTGGACCCGCTGTAATGAAATCTAATTCTGGAATTTTCGATTTTTTAATGCACTCATCAAATGTTGAATGTCCTACGATAAGTGAACTTATGCCGTGAACATTATCAACGTCAAACCCGAGGTGAACTTTTGGTTTTCTTAAATCCAAATCTAGAAGAATCGTTTTCTTCCCAGACATGGCGATGATCCCTCCCAAGTTCAGGGCAACAAATGTTTTACCTTCACCGGATATTGATGATGAAATGGCAATGGTTTTATAATTAGGATGAACGTAACTCAAATTTGTTCGAATCTTTCTCATTGCTTCCGCCATCATTGACTTAGGAGCCTCAGCAACAACCAATTGAGAATATTCCATTGCATATTTAAACAAGGGCACACCACCCAATATCGAGGCTTTTTCTGGAAGAATGTTTGCCAAATCTTCAAGAAGATTAATCTGGTTGAATGTCAGGTATTTCAGGAACATGATCCCAAATCCTAAGATTAGCCCAAAGAAAATGAACGAACCATAAATGAAATTCTTATTGGGAGCGACCGGTTCATAATTTACGGCAGGCTGCTTCAAGACTCTATTCGCTGATGCGTAACCAGCATCGGAAATTGCATAAAGCACTTTCTTCTCAGTAAGAAGCGAAAAGTACTTCTCATTTAAATCCTGGATGCCTTTTAATCTATTGAATTCCATTTTCTTCTCCGGAAGATCAAAAATCTCAGATTGAAGAGAATTAATTTTTGATTGCAAAAGTCCTGCATTGGAATGCAGTCGAGAATCAATGGCGTCAATACTTCGCTGAATCATTTCTATTTTAGACTTGATTTTCCGCGTTAATTTCAATACTCCTTCATTCTCTTGGGTCACACTAAAAAGCAAGTCCTCCCTGGCTTCAAGTTGGTTGTGTAACTCATTCAGATGTTTGACCAAGGACTGCTCATAAGACCTTCCTAACATCTCCGGCAACATTCGGTAAACTTCTAACCTATTTGGATTTTTCTGAAGCATTTTACCTGCAACCATTAGGGCGTTGAGCTCTTCTTCAACGATAAACAATTGATCTTGAAGTTTCGAAACATTATCAGAAATTGATGTTCCAATCATTTCTGGATC
>TARA_B110000285_G_scaffold55488_1_pt1 | contig 10182 bp, 9 predicted proteins | sample TARA_B110000285 | Tara Oceans TARA_B110000285 (sample SAMEA4397756) | marine metagenome | biome: Polar Biome; feature: [SRF] surface water layer (ENVO:00010504); material: water (ENVO:00002006), including particulate matter (ENVO:01000060) such as... | depth 5 m
CATGTCCCATGCCCGGAACAAGACTGATCAACACACTCGTCGACGTCAGTACTGCACGTGTCACCGGACCAACCCGAGTCACAGACGCATTTAAAAACTCCAATGGCGACCGTTGAATCTGTTTTGGATTCTATACATTGACCATTATCACAAGGAGTTGGACTACACTCGTCGACGTCAGTACCACACGTGTCACCGGACCAACCCAAGTCACAGACGCATTTAAAAATTCCAATGGCGACCGTTGAATCTGTAGAGTCTGTACATGTCCCATGCCCGGAACAAGACTGATCAACACACTCGTCGACGTCCTGATCACACGTGTCACCTGACCAACCATTGTCACAGTCACAGGAGAACGAACCAATGCCGTCGGTGCATGTCCCATGCCCGGGGCAAGACTGATCAACACAATCGTCGATGTCAGTGCATTTGTACCAGTCGGGTTCACTGGTCAATTCACACGTGCTTGTGTTCAGCTGTATAGATTTACCAATTGTTCGAGTAGGACAGTCGGTTCCAATGGTTCCATTTGCCAGACAGTCCCTCAAACACGGACCAATGCCGCTACGGTCACACCTTTGCACTTCGCCGCACGTCTTGCCGTTCCACATGGACCCATCCGAATAATTCACTTGGTACGCCGGCGTAGGCAAGCATGTGTCTCCGCAACCCACCTTCAACAACCCCGGCGCGCACGACCTGCACTGGGGTCCGTCCCACATGCCCAACCCGTCAAATATCCATTCACTGTTGTAGCAGGAGCTGCAGTCACCATTGCCGTTACGACCGTCGTCACAAATCCCGTTGGCACAGTTGCACGGTTCACACTTGTCACCCCAGTATCCGGGTTCACACTCCCCGTTCACGTTCTGCGAACAAATTCCAGCGGGTGCAAGGTAGTCGCTCGCACAAAAACAGTAGGGTTCTTCGATCACCGGGTTGTACAAACATGTCCCCTTCACACACGTCTCGCCCACGTCCACCGTGTACTCCACGCAGGGCTCGCACACCGGTCCGGCAAACCCGGCACTGCATTTGCAGCCGGTTCGTTCTCTGATTTCATTGGCACACAGTTTGTTGCCCACGCACTGGAAACTGTCACAGTCGTAGTCGTCGTAGCAAGCAATTGTACTCAACGTCGGGTTCAGAGTCCGTCTGTTGGTCAAACAGGTGGCGAAGGAATCATCCTTTGTGCAGTCGGGGCACGGGGTGCAGTCGCGCCCGTTGTACCCGTCGGCACACACATCGCATCGGACGGTGCGGCTGTACGTCGTGTTGACGCTGCAATTGACGCTGGTGACGCTGGTGATGGACGACCACGGTGGCAACGGGTTCATGTCGATGGTCTTGGCACACGTCGTATTCCAACCCTCTTTGCAGGTGTGCGTTATTACTCCGGTCGCAGTAAAATCGCATGGAGCTTGGTACCCCGGGTAGCACTCGGTGCACTCGGGGAACTTCCACCCCACTTTGCACCTTTCACACGAGTCGCCCTCCGCCCCGGGCACGCACACCGTGCAAGCCTCACCGGTCGCCACCGGGTCGTATCTGGCTGGACAACTGCACGTGCCGTCGCCGTAGATGGTTTCCATGCAGTTCCCGTTGCCACACCTGCACGGCAGACATTTGTCCATAAACCCCGTCGCGTCGGACCCGTAGTACCCCGGAAGACAGGGGCAGATAACTTCGGCACGGGGATTCTCAATGATGTTGTACACCCCCGCCGCCACCATGAACAGTGCAAACGTCAGCCGATGGAGTCGATTTTTCATGTCTACGGTGGCAACCGCCGCACCGAACGCAACACCGACAATTGCCACAACCGAACCCAGAAGCCAGGCAAACGGTACCTTTCCAACAACGACGTCGACCGAACTCATGACCACGTTGCCCGTCGAGAAGAGGACGACACCTATGACACCGCAGACAGTGCGAATGGTGTCGATTGTTTTGTATTTTGTGTTGACACAAATATCATGTTTGCCACACTTGCACATTTGAAGACTATACATAACCATATATAGTGTCATTATATTAACAACAATGGCAACTTTCCACACACTAATCAAAAGGTGCAAAAAACCCACCGCCAACCTGTCGGAATGGAGAGCATCGGAACGAGCCTGTTTGTGTGCGTCGGTCTGCAACTCGTTTCCGCCGGTGTTCAGAGACTTTCACAAATCGTGCGGTGTCCAGCAGATCAACGGGGTCCCGGAGGGTTCGTCGTGTGTGGTTTCGGGCGAACTGTTGAACGACGGCATGCAGTTGAAGTTCAACAATCGCCACGTCTGCATTCACGCCACACATTACAATGTCTGGTACCACTACTTTCGAGTCAGGCATTTCCCAAACTACGTCTGCAACAATGTCTACGGTACGAACGGTGCCGAATTGCTGGCGGAAAAGATGTGGAACAAAAGTACGGCGGTGCTGAGAAATTATTTGGCTGCCCTGTACAAGTAAAAATGTTGGGGGGGAATAGACTATAAATACAATCATGCTTGGTATAAAATATGTTGTATGCCTCTTTCAGAGAACCTACAGGAATTTTTTCCGGGTGGTTCAACCGCTTTGCCGCCACCGCCACGCGTGGAAACTTCTGCCATTCCGAATTTATTTTCAAGTGGACTCAGAAAGAACTCAAAGACATCCTCACCCTCATGCCCAACTCCTCCTTGGCTCAAACCAGCGGCACGATTCACGTCGCCTTCTACATCATGTGGGGCACTCGGGTGCAGTACCGGATCCTTTCGGACGACGCGACGGACGAGTTCTGGCAACTTCCGACTTCCAACCTGGTCCCGATCCCGATGGAGTTCAAGGAGGAGAAAAGAATGTTTGAGTGGTGCATGAAGCAGTACGGCAAGGAGTACGACAAAGTCGGAGCTCTCGGGTGTTGGGTGCCGGTCCGCACGCACGAATTGGACTACCCCACCTTTTTCTGCTCTCAGTTGATGGCGTGCGCCCTCAACCACGTGCACGTCACCTTCGTCAATCCGGCGTCCACCACCCCAAACAGTCTGTACTCTACATTAACCGGACGTTGACGCACATGCTTTGTAGTTCCTGTACCAGTAAATGAAAACCATACGGTATTAATTTTTTCACCGCGATATCTCCACAACACTTGCACACCCCGTTTTGTAAAGAGTGTGAGACCCCGCACTTGCACACGTTGATTTCGTGCGGGTCCGACGCGTGCAGCAGGCGCTCGTTCAACACGAACGGAACCCCGTGCGACACGAACGAATCCTTTTCCATCTCGCCCACCCTTAACCCTCCTCCGGACGACCTGCCTTCGTTGGGTTGGTGCGTCACCAAATCGCGACGACCACGGGCTCTGGCGTGCATCTTGTCCGCACTGTTGTGTTTTAACCGTTGGTAGAACGTGGGACCTATGAATATGGGCACTTTGTACCTCTGTCCGGTCCTGCCGTCCATCATCATTTCCGTGCCTCCGGAAGAAAACCCTATGGAGTGCAGCAGGTCCCCCAGAGACTTGGCGTTGTCACCGTTGAACGGCGAACCGTCCTGTAGACCTTCAAAGCAGGCGTACTTGCTCTTGACACACTCCAAGATTTGAGCCATGGTCATCCTTGACGGCAGCGCGTGGGGGTTCAAAATCACGTCCGGCACCATGCCCGACATCGTAAAGGGCATGTCCTCTTGAGGCACGATCAACCCAACGGTGCCCTTTTGTGCGCTCCGAGAGGCAAATTTGTCCCCGATCATCGGCACCCTCTGCTTGCGCAGTTTGATTTTGAGCCCCTGCGTGCCGTCTCTCTCCTTGTAGGACAGGACTTTGTCTACGACCCCCGCAAACTGCGAAAAGACCGAGACGTCGCTGTCCACCATTTTTGTGTCGACCCTGGACGAGCGTACTTTGCCTATCAGGCAGTCGCCGATCCCCACCGTTTGGTTGACCAGCGGTATCCCGTTGTCGGACACGTTGTAGTTGCCGCGGCGCTTGGGTGTCGGTTTGCCGTACGCCTCGTCCGACCCCAGCGTGTCCTTGACCGTCTTGAACGTGGTCGTTCGCCCAATGCCGCGGTCTATCGACGCCTGGTTCCAAATCGTACTGTCCTCCTGGTTGTACTCCGCCGGCATGATTGCCACGATGCAGTTCTGACCCATTGGCAGGTTGTACCCGTACGCTCGTTCCACGGCGGTCGTCACCAAGGGTTTTTGCCCGTAGTGGATCACGTTGGAGGTCGTGTCCCACCTGTCCTGGAAATCCAGTGTGGGGACGCTCTGAGCCTGCTTCATCATTGCGGCTTGGTAGGTGTTGCGCGGCGCGGGGTTGTGGTTGCTGTAGGGTATGGTTGCGGCGCACAGCCCCATCAACAGCGTCGGGTCCAGCTCTTCGTGGGTTTCTCCGATTGTAATCATGTCCTCCTCGTACACATCGACGTACTCCAACAACCCCTGGTCCAACATCTCGCGAAACGACTTGATGACCCTCGGCAGGATGATCAACGGACGACAAATCCTGCCAGAGTTGGAACGGATGTAAATGTGGTCCGGGTAGGACACCGACACGTCTTTGGCAATCTGACCGGTCCTGCGTGCCGCTCGAATGACCTCCACCACCACCATGTCGCCAAACCCGATCGGGTCGCCGTTGACAAAGACCAACCGTCCACCCCGCAAGTGGGGTCGCACCAACGTGACCAGAGCCTCCGACGGGTACTTGATACTGATGTACGCACCGACCGCCAACTGGGACTCCAACCCACACGACCCACCCTCCGGCGTTTCCACGTAGCACAGCCTGCCACGGTGCGTGCCGTGAATGTATCGCGGCAGGCTCAACTTCTGTTCGGGTTTGATGCTGGAGGACACCCGTCGCAACTGGCTCAACGCGGTGTAAATCGTAGCTCTCTGCAGCAGCTGCGCCACCCCCACACGAGCGCGCCCGTCAAAGGCATTGGTGCGCCAGTTTCCGGTGCTCAGTGCGTACTGAACCCCGTCCATCACGACCGTGCTCCTGCTCAGTGCCTTCAACACCGTGACGTCTCGAATCTCTCCTCCCATTTTTCGATGCAAAAACATGCTGACGTCGTGCTTCATTTTACACATGAGATTGTGTGTAAGAGAGTACAGCAGGTCCTCGCACATTTCAATGCGCTGGTACATCAACGAATCCTTGTCCGCCCATTGGTGCGCGTGGATGTCCTTGTACAGCTTCTTCAACATCAGAATCAGGTAATCACTTTTGGCGGAGGTGTGTGGCAACAACATTCGTAACACACTTGCCTGTCGATCCTCGTCACTGTCTCCCAAACAAAACGTGTTGACCACCGACACTTCTTGGCACTCCTGGTTCGGGTTCAATCCAAAAAAAATACTTTCTTCCTCCGTCAGACCGGTGTACAAGGGGTCCGGCAGCATGGTCAACAGTGCACCGATGCCCAATTCATCTTTCACTTTTGGAAAGAGAACCAAAGCCTCTCCGTTTGGCACGTGGCGTATTGTAGTGCTCATCACTCCCCGACGACCATCTTCAGACTTGCAACAGATCGCCCACTGATCCTGCCCACTCTGTTTGCGGTGCAGGGTGATCATCGTGTTGTGCACGTGCGCCTTCTGGTTGATGATTGTTTTTTCCGACCCGTTGCAGATGAAATACCCACCGTGGTCGTACTCGGGAAGGTTGGACGTGCAGTGTTTGGACCCCACCATCAGAGGTATGCGACCAATGTACACGTTGTGGTGAGACGTCGAGGGTCCGTCGCTGCGGTGAATGTGAACGGTGGTGTACATGGGAGTGTTGTAGGTCAAGTTACGCAGGCGGCATGTTCGAATGTCGAGTGGATTGGACGAACCGTCGGCTTCCAGTACCTTGGGAGCCTCCAATTTACAACCCACAAACTGAACTCGAATCCATTTTTCTCCGGACGCTGTAAACTTTTGCACAAAAATGTCATGGTTGTGCAAAAGTAGTGGCAGGCGGTCCAAGTAGGCGTCAAAAGAAGCTCTGGTTTGCTTGGTAAGGGATACACCCTCGGCAAACTCATTCATTTCTGAGAAAAAAAAACATGCATTATTATTCGCCATATTACATAGTTACAGACTCGGACTCGGACTCGGACTCCGAATCCGTCAAGTCACCAATTGAGAATTTGGACATCTCTTTGGAAAACACTAAAATTGGCTCCGGCTCTTCCTCCGCCTCCACCTCCGCCTCCGCCTCCGCCTCCGGCTCTATTTTTATAAAATTTCGTCTTCTCCATTTGGATTGCAACCATGGAATACAATTCATTCAACAACCACCCTCCGCTATATATACATATTGTTGTGTTTTTGTTCCTGTGTAAAATGCACTCGCATCGCTGCAGCCACGTCGTCAGTAGTAATCTTTTTGGAACCGCCGTTTTTCCAGTGCCTTTTGGAATACTCGATTTTGCTTTTTAAACACAAGTTGAACGTGTCGCCACCGGCGTACACAAACTTGTCGTAGTGCTTCACAAACAGTGCCTGCACCGCTCTGGGTGTCGCAATCCCCCACTTGTGCACAGCCAGTTGTTTCTGAAAGATTTCAAACAGTTCGACCGATGTATATTTCGGTACAGAGAAATTCCATGCAAAGCGACGCTTTAACCCGGGCTGGGCATCAAACACTCTTTGCATCTCGTCCTCGTACCCAGCCACGATTACCACGGTGTTCTCGTGTTCAGACATAAACGTGTTCAGCACGTCTACGCACTCCCTGCCGTACGAATCGTCACCGTACACCAAAGAATAAAACTCGTCGATAAAAATGCAGCCCCCGACCAACTTGGACAGTACCTTCTTTGTCTTGACCGCTGTCTGACCCACGTACGACGCGACAAGGTCGGAACGATGCAGTACAGTAAATGTATTGTGTTCAAACACGTCGAGCTCCGACCAAAGCTCAAATATTACTTTTGCCAGTGTCGTTTTACCACAACCGCTCGGTCCACTGATAACGGTGTGCAAGAAGTGTTCGTCGGTTTTGCCGTCGTTGCACAGCAGGAATTTAAGCTGGTCGACAACACTTGTCTTGACTTCGTGCATGCCAATCATGCCGTACAGAGCCTCCAACTTTTCATCCAAGTTGTTGAAACGCGACTTGAAACGTTTCACATGTCTCAACACTTCCGTCGAATTCTTTTGTCTTTTTCTTTTCATTTTTATAGGATGTGCACGGCAACTTATACCTTAGACATTGTTGATCGTATACAAAATTAAATAAATTATAAATGCCAGAATTATGCCAATGTAACACATTGTTTGTCGCCCGTTGTAGACCACAGTCACAGAATTTTCAGAGTCTTCAGAGTCTTCAGAACTTGTGTCGGTGTACTTACTTCTACATATGGTACATTTTTTTTTATGGTACTGTTTGACTTCGTGCAGGCATTTTTCGTGCACACTCGACCGACACTGGCAGGGTGACTTATGGTCGCATTCTTCCAGACAGACGTAGCAGTCCATTGTACAGTACAACACATTATTAAATACCTTTAAATTGTTTAAACCTCTCACTCAGAATTTCGTACGCCTTTCTAGACACCTGTGGCACACACATGTTTCCCAACCGGAAATGCCTTTGTATGGCTTCCTTGGTGCGACTACCCATGCGCTGCGGGTGTTCCTCTACCCAATTGTTGTGGGGCACCGGGGCGTCACAGTCCAGGTCAGTAAACCCAATTGGAAGCCCCATCAACCACTCCACCCACTCTATGCACGGACATTTCAAGTGTTTTTGGTCCACCGGGGTACAACTGGCAAACCGCAGCATGCTGCCCAGGTCCCCGCACCCTCTCTTTGTCAGGTTTCGACAGGCGTGTGACAGAGCAGTGCGAGGCGTTGCCCAGTTCTTGCGAGTAACAGAGTGCGTTAATACATTTCCTCTGCATCGTTGATCCCCCTCGAGCGGCACCAGTGTAATCTTTTGCCGCTTGTTTGGTAACACCGGCATTTTGACCACAGTATACACCCCGTCAAACACAGCTGCACTTTTGTCCAATTTGGGCAGGTCCACACTCATGGGAGAAGGGTCCCGTACTTTTGTACACAAACAAAACCAACGACGCCGACACATGGGCGCACCCACGTTGGACGCCTTCAAACAGCACCAGGTCAAGTCGTAACCCTCGGAACACATGGAATCCACGATCGATTGCATGACGTCCACCATGCTTGTGATGTTTGCAACGTTCTCCATGTACACGTATCGAGGATGCACTTTTTTAACAATGCGCAGCAACTCGTAAAACAACACACTTTTGTTGCCGCCCAACCCCTTGCGTTTCCCAGCCATGCTGATGTCCTGGCAAGGGAACCCACCGGTAAGAATGTCGTGGGGAGGCGGGTCCAACGTACGAATGTCGTCGTGCACGGGAACACCCGGGTATCGTTTCTTTAAAATGGATCTGGCATGGGGGTCGATCTCCACCATGGAAACATATTCAAAGTCGAGAAGCCGAGTCATCCCACCAATTCCGGAAAAACAATCCAAACATTTCAACTTCATTTATTGCAAATGGTCAGGGTTTCAGTATCTCGCCATATAAATACATAAAATATGGCGAACCACTGGCGAACCATTGGCTCGGAAAAAAAAATATCAACAATGAAAGCAACACTCTTAACACGATTGCTGTTGCCGTTGGACAACGTGCAACACATTGCAAAGGTAGTCAACGTTCAAGCCACAACCGACGGGATTAGCATTGTGGGCTCAAATCGCAAGTGCATTTGTTTGTTGAAGCTTACCAAGGACGCTTTTATCAACTACACGTGTACCGGAGTATCAATTGGGTTGGATTTGAATACCTTTCGGAACATACTGCAACAAATGGGACCGACCCTGACGATTTCAATGTCGGACACTCGCGTTACAGTCGAATCCGACAACTGTTGTGTTGAAGTAAATGTGAACCCTTGTGCTTTGAACAGTTTGTCCGAAAGGGTGTACGATTGTGTGGTGCACGTGCCTTCAAAAACATTTGCACGCGTTGCGAACTTGTCCGATGCAGTGGTGCACGTCTCCTGTCGTGGAGACACTGTCGAGTTCACGTCAACAGGACCCCGTTACAGTTCAAGCACCGTGGTGGACCGTGTCGTGAAACCGTCAGACATTGAGTTGGACGTGGACACGCACTACATGTCAATAATTGCGAAAGCGGTGAACAAGACGGCGGTACTGTCCATGAGCCCTGGGTCGATCCGGGTGGAGTGTGGGTGTGAGGGGGGTCACATGGTATGGCATGTGTCACCACATGAGTTAGAGTATTTATAGTGTTTTTTTTTGATTTACAGACCTGGTTATTTACCAGTGACAAGAGTACTAAAAAAATGATTGCTGCGGTGTTGTTTGCACTCTCGTGGGTAGTCTCCTTGTTCGATACTTCCGGAATGTTTCACGTGGTGCACGTGGTGTGGTACCTGTTGCGGTCGTTCACGTTTGAAGACCCTCCAAGACAGTGTTCGTTCAACGATGCAGACCTGGACGTACCACGCCACGTGTCGGACATAGTAGTGTTTGCAATCGTTTCAATGTCTCAACTTCCACAGGGTCCAGGGGGTCCACTGTCACTGGGTTCGTTCGTCTGGATGCCACTCACCGTGCACTTGGTCATGGGGTACCCGACACCGGTCTGGTATGTCGTGGTTGTCTCCGCCTTCATGTGCATGGCTGTTTCTCAAACACCCCAGCTTCTGTTAGTATGCACACACTTGCTGTGGGGCATCTACCACGGCTGTTTCAAAAAGTGGTCGCTTCGTGTGGCAGCTCTGTTGCACCTGTGCTTTGCTTGGACCACGTTCGAATTCGACTGGATTTCAATGGCTTCTGGACTGTTGGCTGCGGAAGCCAAGTACCGCATGATGTACGCTCCGCACGAAACTGTTGAAACATTGTCGTACCTAAGCATTCTGGGCGTATGGTCTTCGTACACCTGGATTTGGACACTGATTCCATTTGTTTCCAATTTCACTCTGTTCGGGTGGAGCAAACGTTGGAGGTACACTGACAAAGTGTGGTACGACGCCGACGTCTGCATTTTTATCGGAATTCTGCTAACCGCATTCGGTGTATCCTGGTTTGGACCCACAGTTGGACCCACAGTTGGACCCACATCTGCATAAACAACCTACGCACGACCCGACACCGTAAATAATTTTCATCAGTACGTGGAACGCATTGAAGAC
>TARA_B110000285_G_scaffold77606_1_pt1 | contig 10127 bp, 8 predicted proteins | sample TARA_B110000285 | Tara Oceans TARA_B110000285 (sample SAMEA4397756) | marine metagenome | biome: Polar Biome; feature: [SRF] surface water layer (ENVO:00010504); material: water (ENVO:00002006), including particulate matter (ENVO:01000060) such as... | depth 5 m
ATAAATTTATTGTATCTTTTTCCAATAAAAAATGTTGTCGCATCAACGCAACACGGATTATAACGCACTTCTCTATGTTCGGTAAATCTATAAGACTTTTTATATCTCGGTTCAATCATAAACTCTTTAATGACGGAAAAAATATCGTCATTAAAATCTTTCTTTTGATTTATGAATTTACCAAACCGCTCCATAATGAGTTTGTCGTTCTTATTCTTATCGGTTCTAAATGCGGTTATTTGTTCCATTCTATATTAATAATAATAGTTGTCTTTACATTCATTTATTTATGTTTATCCAAACAACCCCACATATTATATATATCGTCTGTTAATTTTTTGTTATCTATAAAATGTGTTGATTTGTGATGTGTGTTAATATCTCTTATTGGAACAATATATTCTTCAATTTTCTTCGGTAGTATAAAATCTTTATCGGTCTTATCTATCAAACATTTTCTATTGGGTTTAAATTTTATCACTTGTTCGTAAATTTTATATATCTTCCATTCTTCATAATCTTTTCTATGTGTCGGCATATATCCACACTCATCATCACAGCATCTATGAAGAGTTGTTTTAACCCATATAAATCTTCCAAATCTTTTTCCAAATAAAAAAGTTTGCTTTCTGTGTGATATCGTCTCTTCCCAACTATCATCACGCCAATCATATTTATCCCAAACTTTTATAAACTTGCTCCAATCTTTATTTTTTCTTGCGATGCGTATTGTTTTATTTAATTTATTTTTGAGTTCGTTATATTTATCTCTATTTAGTCTTGCTATAAATTTTCGGTGATTATTCATCGCTTGTTTCCACGACCAATCGTCATATTCTTTCTTTTGATATATGATAAAATCTTCTCTTTCAGTTGAAAAAAAATCTTTAATTGTTTGTTGTTTTTTCAACCATTCATCTTTATCTTCTTCGTTCAAGTATGTTTCCCAAAACTCTTGGGGCGGTCGTAATTTCACATATTCATTAATGTCGTTATTATTATAAACTTTTTGTGTAAAAAAACTCCCATCATCGCCGTCCATATAAACTTTATAATAAAAATCGTCCCAATCCCAATCGCCATTTACACTCTTCCAACCATATCCGTTCCAACCACCAATTTTTATTTGTCTTGGATAATGAAACCCACCACGCCCATCAATTTCCATTTATATATATATTGTGTAATGTTTTTAATATGTTTTATTCATTGATTTCTAATTCATTATATTTAATGATTTCTTATTCATTTTTGAGTTATCCCCACTTTTTAACAACCCAGCAACTATTCTCTATCACCCATATCTGCTCGTCTGTTAAAAATGATGGATAACTCAAATTAAATGAATGAAAAATTAATTTATATTATTAATCCCAATTCGTTATTATGTAATCATCAAATGCTTCTGTGTTTTCTATTGAATATCGTTTTACATCACAATTCGTTTTAAATAATTGTTTCGTCATATTAATTCTCTTATCATAGTCATCACAAATCAATTCGTCAAAGACGCTCACCAATAATTGTTTATTGCGTTTAAAAGTTTTCAAATTTGCTCTGTCTGTAAAATAAAATCGTTGGATTATGTGTTTTTCTGTTAATTTCAAACATTCCATAATAATAGTATAGATGCTTTTTTAATAACTTTTAATATAAATCGGTCGTTCTTTTTTAATAATTTCGTCAATATCGTCATTATTTAGTTTTATGTTGGGTCGCAATATGTTAAAATGATTATCGTTTGAGTTCGTAATAGAAGTGTCTATCTCCTCACGGATTAATTTATCGTGTGTTTCTCTAATCAATTTTACTTCACCACCAACATTTATTTCGTCATTTACCATTCGTTTAAATTCGTCTTTCATAACCACAACACCAAATAGAATGCCCCATTTATCAATAATCTTATTTACAACATCATTAACTATGTCTTCCGTCGGTTGTGATTTGACTTTAATAATATTATCTTTTTTCGTTTTATCGGTTGTGTATTTCACTACTTGCTCTTTTACATAAATTTCTTTGTTTTTGCTATTATTCCAACCAATATCATTATAAATATGAAAGCGTGTGTCTTCGGTTCTCTTATTGTAATTTTCCATAGTGTATTTTTGGATTGGATATATATAATCATCTTGTTTCAATTTTACATAAATATCAATTCGTTCTTCGTTCGTTTTATCTTTCAAATGAATAATGATGCCGTTTTTATCAACTATATAATCGGCGGTCAATAAATTAAACGGAAGTTTCAATTGTCGTTCTTTGTCTTCAATTGTAATTGTGATATATCTATTGCGTTTATAAAATATGTTTCTCCGTTCTTGAAATTTTTTATCGCTTCGTTTATACCAATCACTCGCTTTACTATTCGCCATTAAATTCTCATCTAATGTTTTTTTATTAATAGTTTCGTGTAATGCTTTTTGCGATTTATATAAATAATAATAAATCTCATTTGCTATCGTGTCGTAATAAGTGTTAATAAATGTTCTTTTACCAAATAATTCATATTGAAATGCTACAAAACATTCATCATTTAAAACATATAATCCACGCTTTCCGTGTTTGTTATAATGATTATGTGATATCCCAATCCATTCCATATATGTCGTTATGATGTTTTTTATATATTTGAAATGCTTATCATTTGATGATTTGTAAATTTTTATCTCTGTTTTCGCTTTGTTTATCTTCTTCAAATCCATTCCATCATTATAATATGTAAGAAGTTCGTTTTGAATAAATAATGCGTTGTCGTCAAAGATTTGTTTTAATTCTTTGTTTTGGATTATCTTGCGTGTAAATATTAAATTTTTTCGGTTAATTCCCAACATATTAACAATCTTTTTAATGATTGATAATTGATTTAAATTAAAATCTTTCAAATTCAAATGAGCGGTTTTCGTTTCATCGTCATAATTTATTTTCTCATTAACGCCATTGTTATCAACTAAAATCTCATTATTTAATCTATATAACCGCTCCATATATGGCGATTTATAAATATCCGTGAGTTTTTTTGAATGTTGAATTAATAAATCTTTATCATATTGTTCCACTTGTATCTCTTCCAAATCACAATATTCATCTACATAATCGCCATCATTTACCTCATCTTCATCATAAGAATATTCGCCACCATAATAATAAATAGTATCATCGCCATCTAATTTATGATTTATAAATAATCCATTTGATGTGTAAATAACGCTTCTTAATTTCCATTCTCTTTTAACAATTTCGCCATTTACATTCTTATAAACACACCAAAACCCATCTTGTTTTTGTTCGTCTTTTTCAATAAAATATTTATTGACTTTGTGATTATTAAAATAATAAACCTCACCATCGGCATCTATAATATTATTTGTAAATGTTCCGCTTGACGCACCATATTCATCGCTCTTTAATTTCCACGCTTGTTTTACAATTTCTCCGTTTTCTTTCTCGTATTCACACCAATATCCGTCTTCTTGTTGTTCTCGCATTTCGTCTTTGTTCTTCAATAATATCTCATTATTTGGACTATTAATATTCAAACATTTTAATATGAAAAACTTATTAACTTTGTGTCTATTATCCACGCCGTCGTTTCTATTCATATCGTCTTTGAAATGCTTATATTGACTTTCGGTAATTTTAACTTCTTGTTGTAATAACATTTTTTTATCGGCATTAACCAATTTTTTTATCTCATCATAATCTTCTTTAAAGAGTGTGTTATCGTCGCCATCATTTAATTTGAATATGTGTTTTAAAGAAACATTTAAATCGTGATTTACAATTAATTTTCCAAGCAATTCTTGAATGTAATTTCGTTCGCTATTTAATTTTTCAAACAAATCACTAACAATTATATCTCGGTAAAATGTATCTTCTTTGAATTTATCGTATTCAATATCACCCCACCAATCGTCTTTATTATCATTTTTATCACGCATTTTTAATTCTTCGTGTCGTATAAAAATCATTTCACACGCATCTAATGAAATAAACGGAGTTATAGCGGTCAAACCATTTTTAATGAATAAATTTATCTCTCGGTCGTGTAAATTTCTACATCTATGTATCATTTGTAAGAACTCTCTTGCGGTAATGCTTCCAATAGAAGATGAACCATATAACTTATCAAACATAAAATCGGTCTTGCTATTTCCAAATGAAATTCCACAAGTCATAGACGGCGAGTAAATCAAACATTCAATTTGTAATTCTTTTAATGTTTGTTCGGTATTTTCAAATAACTCTTTTTTCGTTTTATTTGCGTATTTCCCAATATCAATATTTTTATTTAACTTGATTAATTGTTCTTGCGTATTGTCGTCTTTCGCATCTTTCTTCCAGTCTTTAACAATATCTTCATTATATTCAACACCATTCACCACATATTCAACGCCATCGCTTGATATTAACATTATATTTTTACGGATTGCTTGTTTCCGTGATTTACGGCACAATTCTTTATATATCGTTTTCGCATCATTTATTGAGTTTGTTGAATATAAAACTCGTTTATTTTTATCAAAAACATCACTATATAATGATTGTCGCATCGGTTTTATTCCAGTATGAATAATGTATTTATAATCCTCCCAAGCGTTATAATCACATTTAAATAATTTTATCTCACTATCATCGTTATCATCTTCCAATATTCTTTTATTTAAAATATCCATTCGTATCTCACTCAAATCACAATCCAAGCAAATAATTTTATTCGCATCACGCATCAAAACACTCAATAAATCGCTAACCTCACCAGCAGTTTTTTTCTTGAATGTGTTTGATGTAAAATTATTAATCAAACTTTCATATTCATCGCATATAATAATGTCTATTGGAGTTTTTCCATTAAAATCAATTGTGTTATATAAACTTTCTAATGATGAAATAAGAATGGGGGAGTTCATAACATCTTCTTTTGTATATTTACCGCTTGTTATATCCAAATGACTAATCCCACCCAAAGTTGCGGTCATTTCAATATTAAGATTATTATTTGGCGTAAGAAATAGAATTCGCAAATCATTATCCATTGCGTATTTTTTTATTGTTTTTACACCATAATAAGTTTTACCACTTCCCCAAAGCATTTTCCAACCGCTAATGCGATGTATAGATTTTAAAAACACATTCATCTCGTCAATTATTTCATCTTGTTTAATCGTTTTAAATTTAGTTTCATCAATCCCATATTGATTATTAAATTTCGTTTCCATCCCAAAGTGATTTATTGATTGCGTAATTTCATTAATGATTGTTTGTTTTTTAATATTAAACACATAATTATTCCCAACCAAAATATCGTTCGTCGGCATAGACTTTTTAGACTTTGCTTCGGTTTCATTAAATATTTTAATTGTTGCTTTCAAATCGCTTTCATTTATATTTGCTATTTCACAAATCCAATCCATTAATGATTGCGTAAAATATCCGCTCTTATCCCAAATAAAACATTTGTTATGTTCTTTATTAATTAAATTCAAATGCTTTGTGATGTCCGTTGTTGCGTATTTATCGTCCAGTTTATCCGCCCACGCTATATTTTTATCGTAATCGTAATTTGGGGATTTCTCAACGCTTTCTCTCAACCACTTATCATAACCATTCCATTTATTCAAAACAATTTGTCGTGATATATGTTTCCACCCATCGCCATCATAAAATTCTTGCGGTAGATGTTCCAACAATTTATCCACAACATTTGATGGATTTAATTTAATCATTTCATCGTTCGTAATGATTTTATTAACTTTTTCAATTGCTTCTTCTTCATCATTTAATTTCTGTTCGGTAATTTCCGCATATTTAATTGGGTTGTCGTGATAGTCGTTAAACGCACACCCACCAACATCATTAATTAAATAATAATAAATCGCACCATCTCCATATTTGCTCTCGTCGTTATCAAAACATTTAAACCATTCAAAATAATCATTTTTTCCATATTTTGTTTGATGCGGTAATGAAAATAACCGCCGTAATCCATAAACTTTACCATCTAAACCGCCAACCAATTTTTTAAATGAATTCGGTTTTCTTTGTTTGTTGATAACATTAACCATCTCTTTCAACGCATCTTTTGTCGCTTTGAACCCACTAATAACAATATGAATTGATTTAATCTTGTTCGTATCATCATCACGCTTCGCATAACAATATATATTATCGCTCGTAATCGGTAATCTAAAAAACTTATTGAACTCAACTATAAAAGCGTGTAAAATAATTTTAACTTCTTCGTCAGTTTTATGTTCTTTCGGTGTTTTATAATCAATATCAAAGTAGGGTTTCACAATCTCGTTTGTGATAATCTCATATAAATTCTTATATTTGTAAGATTGAATGAATTTAATTTTATCCGCTTTCGTTTTAAATCCCAAATATAATTTTTTACCACCAACTTTATCAACCGCCAACATTTCAAATTGGGCGTATTGCGTGTGATTGTTTTTATTGTATGTAAAAGTAATATCGCTCACATATTTATTATCTTTTAATGAATTAATCACATCTTTTTCGCTCATAGAGTTATTAATATTTTCATTTAAATTTTGGGGTTCAATTTTTATAATAATATTATTTAATTTCTCATTCATTTTATAATATATCAATATATGAATTTGTCTTTATATCATTAAATTAAATAATATAAATTAATTTCTCATTCATTTATTTTGAGTTATCCCCACTTTTTAACAAACCAGCAACTATTGATGATAGACCATAGTTGCTCGTCTGTTAATTTTGGGGGATAACTCAAAAATGAATGAAAAGCATTCTAATATTATTATCGCTAAATAAAATAATAAAGATTGTTATTTCATTTTAACAAGAAAGCATCGCCACTTTGTAAATATGTTCTTTGATGTTATCGTCTGTTTCTCCGTTGTTTTTTTGCGGTAAAATCTCCATATTGATAAAATCTATGAATTGATTTTGAAGTCGTTTAATAGACGCTTCGCTGTAAATTTTCCCATCGTTGAATGAACTTCCATTAATTTTCTCGGTGTATGTGTCTATGTAATCTTTGTAAAAATCACGCACATTAAACCGCTCCACATTTTTTACCCCACGCACTTTCTTATTTTGATTATAAAGCACACCATTAATCGTATTGATAGTGTATTGCTTGAAAGTTTCGTCGTCTTTATGATATTCATTAATTTTATTTACAACATCAGTTCTGCTCGTTGTGTAATAACATTTATCATCGTCAAATTTAACTTTGAAAATAGTTCTAATCATTTAATATATATAATAGTATGATTATGTCTTTATATCCATATAATAAATTGATTTCTCATTCATAATTTAAGATGTTAAACATTCGCTTATCTCGGTTGGAGTGATAATTTTATTTTTATTTGCTAAAACTTTCCCAACCAACTTTAATGTTAATTTAATTCTGTTTTGATTGTATAATCTGTAATCGTCTTTTCTAATAATATTATCCGTGTTAAAATCAAATCCGTAGTTTTCTATTTTTCCGTATTTACCAATTGGAGTTGTTCTGTGTTGAATGAAATGTGTTAAACTTGTGTATGTTTCAATGTCGTCTTTCGTATCTGCTCCGTTAAATAATGAAACCACATCAAATAACAAATCACCATTTATATCTCTCGGTTTTACAATTCCAACACTCGTTAAAAAACAAATAATATATTGATAATTTAAATCATCATCATCTCCAACAAATTTAAATCGCACATCATTCAATAGCACATTATGAATTGTCGCTATTGATGACGCTTCGGTATATGGAATGATGTTGTTGTTGTAAATTAAATAACCAACCACCATCTCATTATATTTGGGGGGCATCGTATTCCATCTGTTATCATCATCTAATTCTATTATGTTGCGGTATGTATTAACAATATCGTATTTATAATAGTTGTTGTATTCTCTCAAAGCATCAACACATATCTTTTTAAGATTAATCTTATCTCTTCGCTTATTGTATTTCGTCATATTATATATAAATGTTTTTTTATCATCGCATTTATTATTGTTATTGAAAATTTCCATTATGAGTATATATATATTATATAATATTATAAAAATCTATTTAAGTTCGTTCTCCATATTCTAACACCAACTCACACGCCATTAAAAAAAATAAAATTAATTAATTTAAGACGCTATTTCGTTTCAATCATAACCTAAAAGAATATATAATAAGAGTAAATATGATATTATATATTATATTGTGTATATCGTATTATTCAAATGCTTATTTTCCGCATTCAACGGATTTATCAATCGTCCATCAACACATTTAATTCCGCTTCGTCATCGGTTTCTTCTTCCGCTTGTTTATTATGAAAATCAGTAGTTGAATAATGAAGCAATTGTGTTTGAATGTTGTGTCCTCTCGCATCAGCGATATTTTTTAATAGTTTCATATCTCCGTTTGCTTCTCCGTGTCTTTGAATGATTTTATAAATAACCGCTTGTGTTAAGTTGCTATTTGGGAGATATTGTTTAAATCTTGCTTTGATGAATTTTCCCATTTCGTCTTGCTTGTAGGGTTTCTTTTTGCTATTTACAAATAAATATTCATTTCCATTTAGCAATTCGTTAATAACAAATTTTTGGAATTTCTCATCTCGTATCACATCGGTTTTAGTTCCAAAAGACTTTGCTGTTTTATAATCATTTCGTATGAACTTTGATTTGCTTTTTGAAACCATCATAAAATTATCGGTTTTATTTAACAAATCTTTTTGCTTACTTGTTATGAGTTTGATAATCAAATCGTTATTTCGTGTGTTAAGATTGATTAAGATGTAAAACAATATATAATCCGTCCCAACCGCCGTGTCTAATGCTCCCAACAAATCGTGATAGTCAGCACCAGCATTTTTCAATATTTCAATATTTTTTTTTGCTTGGGTTTCTTGTCTGTTGCTTTGTAAATCAAGTCTGTATTTTAAAAGTCGGTCGTGTTCTTTATTTTTCCATTGTTTTATAACAATCGCAATATTGAGTAGATTAAGTTTCGCAAAATCACTTTTTGAAACAATATCAATAATCTCTTTTTGGGGGAGATTGTATATGTTCTGTTTTCCACGCATTTCAGTTCTAAAACGCTTATAATCATTTGTGTATGTTTTTATCGTTTGTTTAGAGAGTTCATCTTCGTTATCCGCAATATAATCTTTCAATTCTTGTGTTTTGTGTGTAGTCATCATTTTAATATAGATAGATATTATTTTTCTAATTCAATTTTATTTTAAAAGTAAATAAACTTTTATTCCTAAATAAAACAAAGCAAATGGTTTATTTAGTGTAAATATTAATATGTTGAGTTAATAAAAGAATGGAACTTAACAACTCCATTAATGGAGCAAATGTTGAAATTATTTTAGATGATGAAGAAGTCTTTAAAATCAAGACGCTAAATGCTTTAAATAATGATGAAGATTTGAAAAACTTTGTGATGATAAAAAGTCAAAACATTTGGTGTTCGGTTGATTTTACGATTATCAACACTTATAATTTATTGAGCGTCTATGTAGAGCATAAAAAGAAAAAAATAAAATCATCTCAATTCAACACATTTTTTATTGGATATCAAAAACTTATTATGATTGAAGCATATTACGGACAACAGAAATTATTTTTAGTGTTTGACTGCGAAGATGAATTGTATTTTTGCGAGTATGATGAAAAGTTATTGAAGCGTGATAAGAAAATGGTGAGGGGGTCAAGAGTGATTGAAATAAATAAGAGCGAATGCGGAATTGGATTTGATAATTTTAATAAAAAATTAATAGAAGCACTCACACTATAAATTTAATAATATAAATATCAAAAATAAAATATGATTTATATATAACAGATGAATTATGTTTCATCAAATCAAACAAGCACTTTTAATTATGACGGCGTAGATGCGGATAAATTTATTAAACAAGTGATAAGATTACTCTATGATAGAGATATTGATGATATAGTCTTCAAAGACGGCAATAAATTAAATCTTACAAAAAACAACATTTGGATTAAAGTTATGTGAAATCAATTGAATGATATATTTGTATTTATATATTTGTATTTACTTTTTTCTATTTTCTTTCAAGATTATAGATTTAATTTAGCAATATATAATATAGATG
>TARA_B110000285_G_scaffold150452_1_pt1 | contig 10126 bp, 10 predicted proteins | sample TARA_B110000285 | Tara Oceans TARA_B110000285 (sample SAMEA4397756) | marine metagenome | biome: Polar Biome; feature: [SRF] surface water layer (ENVO:00010504); material: water (ENVO:00002006), including particulate matter (ENVO:01000060) such as... | depth 5 m
AAAACGCTTGCTACGATTTGATTAACGATATTTTTCAACTATAATATTCGTAAAGAAAGCAAAATATACATAGAAAATCTCTCTTTTATGCTATTCACTAAATTGCTACCGTAAGGCCTTATCAGGAGATAGAAATGTCTGGAGCAAGCGAAGAAGAAGACATTAAAATAACTGCAGATGTCCTTAAAGTAAAAGAGGTTGAAAATACCTACATCAATAGTTCGAAAGAGCGAATGTTTGATGTTGTGAAATTATTTGTGGCTAATGCAGAAGGCTCGATTTCACTGAGTGACTTTGGACAAATATTCAAAACAGTAACGGTTTGGATCAAATTCAGACCTCGCAAGCTAGGAACTTATGTTGAAGTTATGAAAGAACGGAATACCGAAACAACAATTAGTGTACGCTACAGCGCTGATGAATATATTCCACACGTAAAAGAAGTATTAAGGGACCATAACATTCGGGTTAAATCGATAGGCAATAACGTAATGGTTTGCCAAATTCCAAAACCAAGTGACCAAGATATCGAGATTGCCGTACAAAAAGTTAAAGTATTGGCAAATACCGCACGTTCATCACTCTCACAGGTTAAGGCAGATACTATTCAAAGGCTTCAAGCGGCCCTTAAAAACGAGTACTTGGAAGCAAAAGACGTAAAGTATGCATTAACTAGTATCGAAAAAGTTGAACAGCAAATGGCTGCAATGTTAACTTATTTTAGATTAGAGAATGAGAAAAAGCTAAGTGGTCGTAAATTTGAATTTGATACTGTGGAGGCTAAAGACATTTGGTCTGCAGTAAGTAAAAAAATAAAGAAAAACGGCAATATCGAGATATAGGATATGAAAATTATTAAGTATCTTTGGAAGTCGAAGCTGCCCCTCACAGTTTTATTATGTTTTTTTGCGCTTCCGGCTAAAACTAATATTTTTGTGAAAAGCCCTGATGAGGTCATTTTCAATTGTATAGAAGATGAGCAGTCGAAATATTTCTGTACAAATGTGCCAGTCGTCAACCCGACTATTATTTTACAGGTCTCTAGGTTTGAACGAAAAAAAATATCTAGGTATGTTAATGCTTTTCGGATCATGCCTTCACTTACTAACCTGACACAGCAAACGATTAGATCAGCTCAAATCAAGTTAACTTTTTGGGAAAAATCACAATTATCTAAAAATTTCATCATAAATCAAAAGTTAATTCCAAATTCGAAGTCACACACCAACCTATCTTACTTAATTAGGAGTGATGTGCCCGCGCAAGCTCTGTTATATAAAGAACTTCTATCCATCTCTGAAAATGCTTCATACGACCAATTAATACTGGAATTATTGGAGGTTAAGTATCAAGAATAATTCCACCAAATATGTATTTCTGGGGATTGGTGGTTTTAAACAAATTTAATGGAAACTATCTCATGACGCTTAAGACGTTGCATTTATGGCTAACCTCAATATCAATTGGAATTCTTTTGGGTTTTTTTGGAGCTACTGCAGCTCATTATTTTAGGGCAGGTATATATTTTGTTGAGCAGGTTTCCAAAAATTATTTTCAAAACACAACAAACTTCATTTTTCTTTTTTGCAGCTTGAGCATTGCGGCTCTAATAATCAATTCAATCAAGAGTAAATTCAAAATAGATAGATGGCAGGGGCCGGAAGATACAATCTTTGCCGCACATAGAGTAGACAATGAATTAGACGTAAAAATTGGTATGGCCAGCACATTGGTTGCCTTCGTTTCTGCGGCTGGTGGCGCATCAGTAGGCCAATATGGCCCATTGGTTCACTTTGGCGCTACCTTGGGCGCCTTTATCAAAGCAACTCTCAAGCTACGCATTACAACTGACATCATTATTGGTGGCGGAGTCGCAGCAGCAATCTCCGCAGGCTTCAACGCTCCGTTAGCAGGCATAATTTTCGCTCATGAAGCGATATTGCGTCACTTTTCTATGAAAGCTATAACTCCTATTGCCCTTGCATCTGGGACAGCCTTCGCAGTTCATAATTATTTGTGGGAGGCATCCACACCATTTTTACAATCTTATTCAGCCACAGAAATTGGCCCTATGATATTAATATCAATTGCTGCCGGGCCATTTTTTGGTCTTATTGCGCTACTTTTTATGTTTTCCATTCTTATGTTTTCAAAATTATCAGGGCAAATAGGCTTAACATCATTCCAGTCCCTGCTAATCGCTATTACCGGCCTAAGTATAATTGGCACTTTTTATCCAGAGGTAATGGGCTTGGGAACTTTGACTATCATAAACCTTACAACTGAAAATGCTCTATTAATAGCTGCGTTATCAATCCTAATTGCAAAGATTATTGCGACAGCATTGTCGTTGGGTTTTGGTTTTTTTGGTGGTGTATTTTCTCCAGCCTTACTGGTAGGGGCCGCTGCGGGATCCGTAGCAACTGCTGTCGTAAACTGGACCGGACTCTACTCATTTCAGGGGCCTGAACTTGTGATCTGCGGTATGGCTGCAGTTGCTGGAGCAGTGATTGGCGCCCCGTTGTCCATGATCATAATTGTATTAGAACTTACGGGCTCATATGGCTTGGCCTTGGCGTCAACAATCGGCATTGTCACGGCGACGATGACTAGCAGTCAATTATTTGGTAATTCAATATTTGATAGACGACTTTTAAATAGAGGTATTGATATTTCACAAGGACGCTTGGGTTTAAGGTTAATGGAAGAAAGTATTTCATCCATCATTTCTTTAACTGCGCTGAATTTCAAACCTGACATGAAGGTGAGCCTAGCGAAGTCCGAGATGGTCGAACACGAAAGCACTGAGGCCTACATTGTATCTGAAGACGGCAAGTATATGGGCAAGTTGAACTTGCGGTCACTTATATTTGCGGATCCACAAAACACCATCCTCGAATTCATTGATGCAGATGCCCTAAACATGAAATCAGATGCCTCTCTTCAGCAAGCAATCGAGTCTGCGGCAAACTTTATTGGAGAAACAATCCCCGTAATTGATAGGTCCACCCATAATTTTATTGGCACTGTGAGTGAGGGGGATATCTTAAAATTTTATCTTGAATTACAAGGCCAGACAATTGATCTTGAGAAAAAATAATGTCCAAACGGATGGGTTAACCCATACCCTTAAAAATGCTTTGGTACAGTAATTGCTACTCGTTATAATGGCCAATATATATAAAATATCTCGTCGCTCATTTCTATTTCTCGGAATATTCCCACCAGTGTTGCAGGCCTCACCGCTCGTAGACTTTGAGCGAGGTCTCGGATTATTTTCAGACCCGGGACAATCTCAAAATAGGAAAAACTCAAATCACTTAAACTTATTTAATGACCCTGAACCCGAACTAGACACATTCGCCCGACTTGGATCAAACCAATCTGAGACCATCGTTATCAATAATAGCTTCCAGCTAAAACTCATAAATGCGAATACCAAACAAAAAATGTCATTCCAGTTTCCAACAAATTATAAGTTGTCCAGTAGGCAGGTTTCGGGGCTAAATAACTTTCTAAAAGACTGGCGAACCGATGAAATTAAAAATATTGATACGGCAGTATTAGAAGATTTTCTAAAAATTTGCTCTCTGTGTGCAATAGAAAACAAAGTTTTGAATGTGAATATTCACTCAGGTTTTCGATCAAAAAAAACAAACGAGTATCTGCGTAGAAGTAGTTATAAAGTTGCAAAAAATTCCATGCATATTTTGGGAAAAGCTATCGATTTCTCCATTCCTGGGATGGATTCCAGGAGCTTAGCAAAAGTTGTTAGAGCAAACACTCGCGGCGGGGTGGGAAGTTATCAAAACTTCGTACATCTGGACAGCGGGCCTAAACGGTCCTGGTCATAGTCCAAACTTCGGTTTTCCTGTGGGGCTTAATAACCATCCGAGCCTAGCAATAGAAATGCAACCAATCCAGTTAAATATTCACTGTTTGAGTCAGTTTTAAAAATCAGTCCAATCACATTCTTAAATTTCTCTTTGGGCTAGATTGGGCACTCGTATTTAAACTTACATAAGATTAGCTCAGTTGCGGCTCATCACTAGCAATCGAGATAGCCACTCAGCATGCATTTTTTGGCTAGTGCGACCGCAGTCGAAATCTCTGATATTGTCATTTCTTTTTGTATATTTTCTTTATTTTCTCGAGCAATTACGTCTCCATTGGACGCTGCTAAATTGTACCATTGATGGGCTACAATATTACTCTGCTCAACTCCAGCACCAACCTCATACATGTTTCCTAGGTTAGCCATCGATGTCACACTACCTTGCCCAGCCCTATGTCGCCATTCCAATATCGCTGTAGAGTAATCACCTACCATATATGCCGCAAAACCTTTATCAAAACTTTGTGCAAGGGTGACTTCAGTGCTCAAAAAAAATATTTTAGCAGCAATGATGATCATATTTCTCAATGAGTAGGCCCCCTTAAAAAACTTGATTTTCCGAATTTATCTCTTAGATAAAAGTTATCCCACTCAAAGCTAATTCACAAATTATAAACTCGTGCTGAAATAAAAATTTCAATTTTGAGCTAGTAAAACCTATAAACTCAAAAACTATAGTAAAGTGAACGAGTAAAAAATAATTCCCGTTTTGTTGGATTAAAAAATTATTTAGGGCCTAAATTATAGAATTTAACTTGCTTAAAAAGCTATATGATCTCTGAGAGTAACAAAGAAAAAAATTACTATTACAGAATGAGCATACTGATGATTTACAAATATTTTTAAGAACTTTTCCTTCAGTTGAAGAGTGCTATATCTTCTTGACCGTCTTTCAAACAAAGTAGCCAACTGTTTTAGAAGATCCTAAACTGAAAACTGCAACAGCAGGTGTCATCTTTTCAGCTTATCAAAACAAGGAAGTGTCCCACGTTTTGACAGTGGTTTGGATCTTTCTACATATTAACTCTCAAAAGGTTATTTAATTGCTAATTGAAAATAATATCAAAAAGTTCACACAGGCTCTCTCTCCAAAAACCATGACCTTAACCGGTGATCGGAAAGTTGATCTTGAAACCTCACTTTTAATATTCTGAAGCGGCAAGGATTTTGATTTAAGCCGCAATCTTCCTAACAGTATCAGCATAGAAACTTCTGCGCTGATACTGATTTAGGTTCATTTGCTCTGCCTGATTACCTATTAGGTCTTCAATAAATTGAAGAACCGCTAATCATTTAAAAGTAACGCAAGTCATGAATTTCAAAAGAATAACGAAAATACAAAAAATACCATAATAATTGGAAAGCCTATTATGGCCACTGTCAGTAAAAGACGTGCTAGGTGCCAAAAAAAATAACCGTTGGTATGTGAACTGTCACTCATGTTCTTCTGCTCTCTTTGTTTTTATTTTGTTTTTTCAAAAATACAAAAATAACAAAATAAATCTATACGTAAATAAAGACATTTAGTCTGGCTTATGGAGAGCATCAACAGATAGAAAAAAGTCCTAAGTAAGCACTATATATAGCAAAATAATGTTGTAATAAAATCACATTTTATAGTTCGAGATGGTTTACACCTCGATAAAGTTAATAAAAATTAATTTTTGATCAATCAGTTAGTGCACTCTTTAAAGTGTTAACTAACTCCAGTCCCACTACTATAATGATTCTATGGATTTCAATCGGTACCACGCAAGCGAACCGGCCACGAGAATTCTATCGCAACATGATCGACTATTCCTTTTACGTAAGCTAAAATTAGTTTTAGAAAATGAAATTTTTTCGAGCTGATACTGGAACCCAATTTCCACGCATAAAATATCCAATGTCCTATTGGGGGCCATACCAAGCCATCTAATGTAAGATCGAACAAATCTTCGGATACGAAAAACAGAAATATGGCCATCTTCGATGGCAATTATGTAGGCTTTGCTAAGACGCACTTCCAAGCTAACATCAGTAATTGATTCACCCTGCGTAGACCGTTCGCGACGTATGATATGACCTAAGGTCTCATCAAAATCATCAAAGCACTTTTTTTTGTAAACGCTTCAAAGTTAAAGTGTTTTGATGTGTTGGCGCTACTAAACATATTTCCACCTATACTTATTAACTTTTAAAATAATACAACATCCAGAAAAAACATAGTAATCAAACACTTTGGATAGACCTATATTCCATCTTTTTAGATAAGATTTGATTGCTTCGGATCGGGTTAATTAGATATAGATATTTCAACTCTTATCTCAACCCCAAAATCTCTCCCGGGTGCAAATAATGCAATGTGTACGAAACTACTAAGTGGCCGGATGAATTCAGGCGATCTCTTGCGGGAATGTCCCCTAATCAATATTGGGTTTAGCCTTAATACAACTTGGCATACGTCTTGCTTTATCCATCGCAGTATACATTATCATAATGGAAACACTGCGATAAAATTTCAGAGGCGCCGAGCCTAGACCAAGATTATAATGTTTATGTGAACAGGGAAATGGGTTATTAAATGCTGAAATCGAAATTTAAAAAATTCTCACCAATCCTATTTTTTATAAGCATAGGTATGTTTGTTACCCCAGCCCTTAGCGCAAATATGCCTTGCAATGTAAAATTGGAATTCGATAGCAATTCGAAAGGGTCAGTTGCAAATTATGTGCTTTCTCTTCAATTAAAAAACACAACAGGTAGATCAATATCTGGTGCCTCTATAATCTATTTGGACGCGGACGAGAAACAGTTAGGAAATACTCTTTTGTCCTGCTCAGGTGATGCAAATGGATTAACTGAAACGGTTGATCCAGGAAGCTATGGGCATTGTATATCAGTTTTACAAAAAGTAGATGGAGCCTTTTTAAATGCTTTTGGCAGCCAAAAGTGGACTGAAATAGTAAACACGCAGCTGGCGGCTTTAAATGCTGTAGAAATGTGTGAAGTATTAGGCTTCGCGTACTAAAATCGAATGGCTTGCGTTAAGTATTAGGTCAAAACCATAAAACACTACTTATTCCAAACATTGGAGCCTTAAGTTAATGATAAATATCTAATAAAAAAATATAAAGAAATAGTACCTGATATTTAATTATAATCTCAACATCTTGAGTATAATTTAATTACTGAATGTATTTCTCAGCGAGTCCAGTGTGTTTTTTAATCTGTTTGACATATTACAGTCTAATTCAATTTTCATCTCCTTTTTTGCATTATGGGGCTTAAAGTCTGTTACCACACCACTGAACTTTGGGTTCATTTGAACTTGTAGCGGATTTCCTTCCACGGTCTTAAGATACGCTTTGCTTAGATTAAAGCTGGCACTTTTTTTTGTCAGCAAGTCAACGACAATAAAGGATTTAGTCATCAATTCACAATTGGGTTCTAATTGAATCTCAGCGATTATTGGCACTTCGGGTTGAGCAAAAATCGCGCTTACATCACTGCTGAACCAATACGTCGTTGCATTGCTAACTATGAGTAGCAGACTAATGGTAATTAAGTTTTTCATTTTTAATCTCGCTTGCAACTAGCTACAGGCTATTTTCTCTATAACTATGACCTGTTTTGTACTTGATTGGAATTGTAGCCGTATATTTATTTTATTTGCTACATATTCTATGTAAGAAAATGAGTTAAATTGACCTATCGCTAGCAGCAGGAAGTTAGAACTTTGTTTAACATTAGTAAAAATTTTAACCTCAAGTTAGAAAAAAAATTTGATACCCGTTTCAAAAAATATGGTGCCACTCCAGAGGGGAGCTACTGGATCAGCGCTACTCGACAAAATTTACGCTTCGAAATTCTTCTCAAAGAAGTTTTGAATCTGCAGAATAATTTGGAATTATCTATTGGTGATATAGGCTGTGGTTACGGTGCTCTTGCCGAGTATATTTCACAAAAGTATTCCACCAAAAACATACACTACTTTGGTTACGATATATCAAAGGAATTAATAAAATATTGCCATGAAAACTATAACCTAAGCTGGGCCAAGTTTAGCGTTGGTTCTAAACCTCATAGGTATCTTGATATTTGCTTGATGTCAGGAACATTTAACCTGACCGCAACTAAAAGTTTGTCAGACTGGGAAGACCATATTTTCAAAAACTTAACTGAATGTTGGCTCAGCACTGAAAAGGCACTAATTTTTAATTTACAAACGAGTGACATCGCGCATATTTCTAGTGGAAATATTTTTTATGGGGAGAAAAAAAGTATAGTAAGTCGTTGCAATTATCTGTTTGGCCCCACCTTCTTTGTCAACCACATAGATCTCCCCTATGACACTACCTTCGTCATACAAAAAATATTATAAGATAAGTTAATTTTCCGAAATCACGAACATCTCAATTGATTGATCGACTTTTTGGCTTCACTCACTACGTCACATTATTTTTTATGTCGAATATTTTTGACTTGTTGCACTAATTCATCAGCCCGCCGTTTCGACATTCCAAACTGCTTTCTTAGCTCTTCAAGATCCTCTTTTTCCGAGTTGTCTAAAATGCCGTCCAAGAGTGCCTTGCGAACTTGGTCCTCAAAAATAATTTTTCGCCTTTCCATTTGAGCGTTGAAAGACGAAGCAATAATACCAGTAATTAACGCAACAACAACAACCCCCAGGACAGCTGAGGCCATAGCAATAAATTTACCTGCCGCAGTAATCGGAGTTATATCGCCATACCCTACAGTAGTTAAGGTTATTAGCGCCCAATACATAGAGTCTGGGATGGACTGGAAGCCTGTTGGATGCGTTCTATTTTCAGCAAAATACATCAATGAAGATGAAACAATAAACACGATTACAAATAGATAAGTGGCAGCATAAAAGGATTTTCTTTCCTCAAATATAGCCTCAAACAGATCCTCCATTGCCGAGTTATAATTCGACAGCTTTAGTATTCGTAACAGTCGTAGTGTCCGCAAAACTCTCAAATCCAAGTAAGGGAAAAATGATCTCAAATAAAATGGCAATATTGATAAGAGATCGATAATTCCGCCAAAGCTAAAAATATAATTTAGTCTGTATTTACACGAAAGGAAAAAATTACAGTTTCCATGTGCCTTAATCGGTGCAGTCCACAATCTAGCTAGATATTCCAATGTAAAAATCACAACACTGAATACTTCTAGATTAAAAAAAAAATTCTTATTTGCATCGTATATCTGCGGCACTGACTCCAAAGTGACAGATATCACATTAACTAAAACCAAAGTGGTTAGAAAAGTATCTGTTCTCTTACTTACTTTATCGCCAAAATCTGCCCTCTCCAGGATTTGGTGAAGTCTTTTCTGTGCAGAAAAATATTTAGACATCCCAAAACCCATCTTTCGTTTAGGTAATTAAAGGAAGATTAAGAAACAATTTCTGACAAGTTTGCAACTCAAATTTTAAATTGCATGTTCTCCAAGGCCTAAACGCAACAGGCGCAGATCACAGAAATATTTAGGTTAATTTTTCTCCAAACATAGATATCAGCGCATAAATATGGTACGAGCCCAAGGTTCGGGTCCGTACACAGTTCGCGACAGAAAAGTACGGCTAATCCTTAGAGCGTGCCCCATTGGGATCATACATAGGCTTTATAGAAACCTCTGCACGCACCCGAGTTCCCGCCACATCGATTTCATAGTTGGAAGCCAAAACATCCGCTGCAGCCTCTCCTATACAGGGCACATAGCCTAAACCAATAGCCCCGCCCAAGTGATGACCATAACTGCCTGAGGATAGAAACCCTACGATCTTACCGTCACGAATTACTGGCTCGTTATGATACAATAGCGGCTCAGGATCCGTCAGTTTAAACTGCACCATGCGCATATTAAGCCCCATCTCTTTCTTACGCAGCACAGCGCCCCTACCGATAAAATCTGGCTTGTCAGTTTTGATAGCAAACCCAAGTCCAGCTTCCAACACATGATCTTCACAAGTGATGTCATGGCCAAAATGGCGAAATCCTTTCTCAATCCGGCAACTGTCCATCATATGCATGCCGCAAAGTTTGGCATTCAAGTTTTGCCCAGCCTCCCAAAGCGTTTCAAAAGCATGCCCCGCCATATCGGAGCTCACATAGACCTCCCAGCCCAACTCGCCCACATAGGTCACCCGGTGCACACGCGCCAAGCCCATACCCAGCTCAATTTCTTGTGCTGTCCCAAACGGGTTAGTATTATTGCTAAAAT
>TARA_B110000285_G_scaffold225604_1_pt1 | contig 10115 bp, 8 predicted proteins | sample TARA_B110000285 | Tara Oceans TARA_B110000285 (sample SAMEA4397756) | marine metagenome | biome: Polar Biome; feature: [SRF] surface water layer (ENVO:00010504); material: water (ENVO:00002006), including particulate matter (ENVO:01000060) such as... | depth 5 m
AAGCGGGGACATGTTGATATTCCAAGACTGCAAGAGGGAAATGTAGCATTACAAATGTTTACTACTGTTACAAAATCACCTCGTGGACAAAACTATGAAAAAAATGAAACTTCAGCTAGTGACAATATCACTGCATTGGCAGTAGTCCAAAGATGGCCAATTATAACTTGGTCTAGTTTAGCTGAAAGAGCCATTTTTCAAGCTAATAAAGTTCATAAACTAGCTGCTAATGATGGTGATAATTTTATGCTTATTAAATCACAATCAGATCTTAATAACTTTATGCAAAAAAGATCAATCAATAAGAGTTTTGTTGGTGGACTTATTGGTACAGAAGGTTCACATGCATTAGATGGAGATTTAGAAAATGTAAAGCGTCTCTATGACAAAGGTTTTCGCATGATGAGCTTGCACCATTTTTTTGATAATAGACTTGGTGGATCATTACACGGTATAAGTGGGCAAGGTTTAACAAACTTTGGAGAACAAGTTGTTTTAGAAATACAAAATCTAGATATTATTTTAGATGTTTCACATTCTTCAGAAAATGTTGTTAAAGATGTGCTTAAAATTTCAAATAGACCAATGGTTGTAAGTCATACGGGTTTTTATGGTCACTGCCCATCGCCCCGAAATATTAATGATAATTTAATGGAAGATATAGCACGCAAAGGAGGCTTGATTGCAATAGGTTATTGGGACGCTGCAGTGTGTGATAATACTCCAAAATCTGTAGCAGAAGCAATTCACTACGGTATTAAGCTAGTTGGTGCAGAACATGTTGCATTAGGCTCAGATTTTGATGGAACAATTAACCCTGGTTTTGATACAGCAGAGTTAGTAGCAATTACACATGAATTACTCGAATTAGGTATTGATGATAATAGTATTCGATTAGTTATGGGAGAAAATATGTTAAACTTCTTACAAAAAAATTTACCTAAAATATAAGTGTTATTAAACTCGAAAACATACAAATATTTCTTATGGAGTTTGAAGCTTGGAGTGATTCTCAATATATATTTTTTATTACAGACTGTTGAAACAAAAATTTCTAGTGTTGATCCTTTTTTACTAATACCAGCACAAATATTATTTTTTGTATCTGCTTACCGATGCCTATTTCCAGTAGGTTATGTAAAAAACATCGTATTGCATGATACAATATTTTCCTCAATATTTTTGACTAGGTTATTAGCTACTTTTGTAGAGATTACCTATATCTATATGTTTAGTTACGTGCTGCGAATAGCTAATACAGGGGAATTTTTCTTTTTAGACTTGTTATCGTGGCTAATGGTTATTCAAGTAACAGTATCTCAAGGGTTTGTTTGGGGAGCAATTCTATTTCAAAGAGAAAAATATTACTATTTTGAAGAATTTGGCTGGGCTATAATTTTTGCATTAAATACGTTTATTAGCTTTGTGATATTCCTATATGGCAATAATTATGAGCAATATAAAATTTTAATTCAGCTCAACTTAATTTTTGGTGCACTGTACTTACCATGGCAATTTATCCATCTACGATCAATTAGCTTAAGAGTTTTTAAAAACAAAATTCTAAACAGTGAAGTGGTAAAAATTTCATTTAAATTATTTTCTACAGGTTTGAAAAAATCTATATTTTATAGAGAACAAACGAGTGATCCCAATGCGTGGGGTGGTTTAGTCGGATTAACTTGGATGTTAAATTACTGGGCAACATTAATTCCAGTGTGGCTATATTTTATAGTTTATACTTTTTCGAGCAATTAAATTTTTAATTAGTTAAAGCTCTAGTCCAAAATCTATATTTTCAATGCTATGTGTTAGCTGTCCAGTAGAAATACGATCTACTTTTGTTTGAGCAATACTTTTAAGATTAGTCAAAGTAATATTTCCAGAGGCCTCACATTGAAATTTACCTTTTACTAGCTTTAAACATTCCTTTATTTGTTTTGCGTTCATATTATCTAGAAGGACAACATCTATTTTTTCATTAATAATTTTTTTAAGCTGCTTGATGTTATCAACTTCAACAGTAATTTTCTTTTTTGGATAAAATGCTTTTGCTTGCGCAACACATTCAACAACACTAGAAGTATTTGCAATATGATTATCTTTAATAAAAAAGAAATCATCTAAAGTCATACGATTTATATTAGCCCCACCTTTTGTTAAAGCATATTTTTGCAAACCCCTTATCCCTACAATAGTTTTACGAGTTGAAAATATTTTAACTCCATACGGTTTAGCAATTTGTGAGAATGTGTATGCTTTAGTTGCTATGCCTGACATTAAGCCGAGAAAGTTTAAAGCACTTCTTTCTGCTGCAAGTATACTTTGAGTTCTGGCTTCTAATTTTAGTACAACTGTCCCTTTTTTAAGATATTTACCATCATTTTTTTGACTTAAAACCTTCATTTTTTTGTCTAATTGCTTGAATGCAGCTATGGCAAAATCAATTCCACATAGCACAGCATTTTGTTTGAGTACAATTGTTGCTACAGATTTCTGCTTAGATTCAATTATTGCTTGTGATGTGATATCACCCAATATTCCTAAATCTTCACTTAGTGCAGCAGCCACTTGTGCTGTAATATAGTTTTTAGCTAGCAAGAGTTTTCTCTTGAGGAAGGTCTTTTTCTAATAGGATTGATTCAATATCTTGTTCCATTGTTATTTGTGTTTGATCAATGTGGTTTAAAAATTTAGGGTCAGCATTAGGGTAATCAAACCTTAAATGACAGCCACGACTTTCAGTTCGCTTTATAGCACCGACAATAATAAATTTACTTACTAAAATCATATCATTAAGTTTTGCAGATAGCCCCTTGGAATCTCTTTCTATTCGAATTATCTCTGAAAGACCTTTTAAAATAGAAGTCTCATTACGCACAATGCCTAAATGGCGCATCATAGTTGAACGCAGCTGCCAAATATATTTTTTTGCCCTTATTTTACTTCGTGTTTTTTCTTTATAAGTTTTTAAAAAGTTAGAGTTAATAGCTTGCTGTTCCTGCTTAAATGGCTGGCTATTAATTTCATTGGCAACAATTTTTCCAAAGACCAATGCCTCCAATAAAGAGTTGCTCGCTAAACGATTGGCACCATGAACACCAGTTGCCGCAACTTCACCACAACACCACAAACCATCTACAGATGTTCTGCCGGTTATATCAGTTTTTACACCACCAATATGGTAGTGTGCCACAGGAATTATTGGCATCAAATCTTTAGCAGGATCAATTTCAGCTTTTACACAGTAAGAGTGAACTTGTGGAAATCTTGACTTAAAATTATCACCAATAGTATCTCGACAATCTAAGAAAACTGAATTTCCTTGATCAATTTGTTTAAAAATATTTTGAGCAATAATGTCACGAGGTGCTAACTCTGCATCAGGGTGAGCACTTAGCATAAAGCGATCATTGTTTTGATTTACTAAAAATGCTCCAGCTCCACGAATAGCTTCTGTAGCTAACGGGGTAGGGTCCAATCCAAAATCTAGACCAGTTGGATGGAATTGAACAAACTCCATGTCGGTAAGTATTGCACCAACTTCTGCAGCCAGTGCTATGCCTTCACCATAAGAACTTCTTGGGTTAGTAGTATTGGCATAAATTCCACCCAATCCACCTGTTGCCAGAACAATGTGACTACTTTGAATTATCACATGATTATCGGGCATATTCTTATCTGTAAATCTTCCAATAACGCCGTAAATAGTATTATTTTCATGCATGATGCTATCAATTGATACATTTTCTAATACGGTAATATGCTCAGACTGCTTAACTTCATTTATTAAGCCACGCATAATTTCTATACCAGAACTATCACCTTTAGAGCCTACAATTCGCTTATGAGAATGGGCAGCTTCAAGCCCTAAGTTAAAAGAACCATCCGAATTCTTATCAAATTTTACCCCTATATTTTCAAGATCTTTAATTACATTAAACGATTCTGAAATAATTTTTTTAGCTACGGCTTCATTTGCCAGTCCTTTAGCAGTTTTCAATGTATCTTTTAAGTGTATTTCGAGACTATCGTCTTTATCAATAGATGCAGCAATACCTGCCTGACTCCAACTACTGGAAGTATTTATACCCAAGTTACTTTTAGTAATTACACATACTTTTCGTGGAGCAAGATTTAATGCAACAGTTAGTCCTGCAACACCACCACCGACCACTACTACATCTGGAGTATAAATATTCTCTGTCATAATTTTTAATTACGACCTATTTCCAACATTCGTTCGATAGATAATCTAGCCTTATCAACGTATTGGGGATCAACAATTACCTCATGTTGATTATGAATAATAGAGTCATAGATCTTTTTTAAGGTAATGCGTTTCATATGACCACATAAGTTGCATGGCCTTACAAACTCAACATTTGGATTATCGATACTAACATTATCTGACATACTGCACTCTGTAACCATGAGAACTTTCTGTGGCTGTTTTTCTTTTACATAGTTAGACATATTGGCGGTTGAACCAGTAAAATCACAAACATCAACTACTTCTGGACTACATTCTGGATGAGCAATAACAACAAGATTTTTATGCTGTGCCTTGTAAGCTAATATTTCTTCTGGTGTGAATCTTTCGTGTACTTCACATTTTCCATGCCAATAAATAACTTCAACATTAGTTTGTTTGGCAATATTTTTTGCAAGATATTCATCTGGTAAGAAAATTACACGTGGGACATTTAAAGATTCAACTATGTGCAAGGCATTGCCACTAGTAACACACACATCAGTTTCTGATTTAACTTCAGCCGAAGTATTTACATACGTTACCACTGGTACACCAGGATATTTTTGTTTTAACAATCTTATATCTGCAGCCGTGATAGATTCTGCTAAAGAACAGCCAGCGCGCATATCTGGAATAAGAATTTTCTTTTCAGGACTTATGAGCTTTGCAGTTTCAGCCATAAAATGAACTCCAGCCATAATAATTGTCTGTGCTTCAACTTCTTTTGAAGCGTAGGCAAGTTTTAGTGAGTCTCCAACTACATCAGCCACACAATGAAATATTTCTGGAGTCTGATAATTGTGCGCAAGAATAGCAATGTTACGTTCTTTTTTTAATTTTAAAATTTCATGAATAAGTGGTGCATAAAATGGCCATTCAACCTCAGGGATAACTTTAGATACACCTCTGTAAAGCTCATCAGTAGAGTTTCTAACTTCTGAAGTATATTCAGTTGGATATTCAGTATTTGTCTGCAACATGTTACTTTTTTTAATTATTCTTTATTATAAGTATAGTTAAATGTATATATTTCAACAAAGCTTAATTTTTAATAAAATTTGAGACTTTATAGGCGGCCGTGGTGGAATTGGTAGACACGCAGGTATGAGGTATCTGTGCCTTACGGCTTGGAAGTTCGAGTCTTCTCGGCCGCACCATAAAAGATATTATTGATCCATCCAGCTTTGTTTATTAATTTTTAACTCATTGTTAGGTAGGCTAAAAGTCATATCAGAAATTTTTTCTGAAGATAATTTGCGCAAAGAAATGTTTCCAAATAAATAGAGACCTTGCTGATAAATAATTTCTCCAACAGTATTGCTATTTTCAATTATTGCAGATTGAAGATGCTGTATGTCATCTTTAAAATCAATGATAAATGGAAGTATAGTACGAGGAATTTTGTTACGTAATTTCATGCGAGCAGTAATTTCTTGTCCAACATAGCAGCCTTTTTTAAAGTCTATTCCATTAAGAAGGTGTAAATTATTTTCTAAGGGATAAAATTTACTTAAGTCTTGAATGAGGTGTGTATTAAGAATTCCATGTTTTAAGAAATTTTCTGTATAACCTTTTTGTAGATTATCAAGTTTAGTTACGCCGATTGCACCGGTACTAGAAATTACATGTACGCCAAGAGTTTTGAGTCTTGGGTCAATAAAAGCAAATGAGTGATCATAGGGAATTGTCTTACCACTCAAATCATCATTCAAATTAAAAATATCACTTGAATTTTTAGTTTCAATAAAATGATATTCATAAGCAGCAGAAATATCTTCAATATCAAATTTAGCCCTGAGTTTGTATAAGTTTAAAGTTTTAATTAAATCATCTTTAAATCTACTATGAATTAGTAAGATAAAATCTTCGTTGAACTCTGAAATAAAAAAATCAGCAATAAACTTTCCTTGTGGGCTCAATAGACAAGAATAAATAGAGTTATTAGAATTAACTTGCTCAATGTCATTTGTAATAATCTTATTTAGATAATCCCTTGAATCATCTCCAGATATTTTTAGTATGTTAAAATCTTTATTTAAGCAGGTTGTAAGCATAATTTTAATAATCTCATATAAATATTAGATTTAATATATATATTACAAGGTAATGAAAATCCTACTTATTAGCTATAACAGAATTGGTGACACTATCCTTGCAACTGGCTTAATTAGACATTTGTTAGAAAAACATCAAAAAGCTTCATTTTCTATAATTACAAGTACGATTGCTGCAAGCATATATCAAGACATGCCAAGACTTGATCAGTTAATTATTGCAGATAAACAAAAGTACTCCATGCATTGGTTTAAGATATGGAATGTAAGTAGAAAAACCTCATGGGATCTTGTTATTGATTTGAGATCTTCATCTTTAGCCTATTTTGTAAGTGCTAAAAAAAGAATGATTTTTTATGGCAACGAAAATGAACATAAACTTGAGCAATTGAAGTCATTTATTGGTAGCACAGATGATTTATCTCCTGGAATATGGGCAAATAAAGATAAATATATAGAATTAAAAAAGGATAAATTGCTTGCAGATAAATACATCTGCATTGCTCCCTTCTCAAATTCAGCTGTTAAAGATTGGTCAATTGAGAACTATATAAACTTATTAAGAAATGATTTTTTTAATGACTATCAAATTGTATTACTTGGCGCAACTTCAGATGAAAGTGAGCTGAATAACATCAGTAAATTGATTTTAAAATCATCTCAAAATATTAATAATTTAATAAATAATGCAGACATGGTTGAAACTTATTTTATTCTAGAAAATAGCGAGTTATTCTTAGGAAGTGATAGCTCAAATATGCACTTATCAGTTACAGCATCAACACCAACACTGGGACTTTTTGGTCCCACGGATGAAAAGCTATATGGACCTTTAGGTAAAAATAATTTATCTATTAGAGGAGCACGATCGCACATAGAAATCATTAATGAAAAAGATTATAAGCTAGGAAAAATAAAGAGTTATTTAGATGATATAAAAGTTGCACAAGTGTATAAAGAAATAGAAAAAATTCTAAAGGTGTAAAAAAGTTATGATAGTCGACTTAATTATAAAAAATGGAACTTGTGTCTCGCACGATAAAATATTTAAAGCAGATATTGCCATAAAAAAAGGAAAGATTTTTAAAATTGGCTCTTTAGATGACATTAAGTCAAAACAAACCATTGATGCGAAAGGTATGCATATTTTACCTGGTGCTTTTGATAGTCAATGCCATTTTCGTGAACCGGGTGGTGAACACAAAGAGGATTTAAAGTCAGGTAGTATGGCCGCAGTTGCAGGTGGGATAACTAGCATCTTTGATATGCCAAATAACAAGCCCAGCATAACCACAGAAAAATTATTTAAGAAAAAATTAGCCTTAGCTAAAAATAGAATGTTTTGTGAACATGCATTTTATATGGGTGCAGAAAAAGATAATATTGCTGAAATAAATAAAGTTGAAAAGCTAGATGGCTGTTGTGGTATTAAAATTTTTGTAGGCTCTTCAACAGGAACTTTATTAGTGTCAGATTTTTCTGACATTGGAAATATTATTAAAAAAACTCGTAAAAGAGTATCGTTGCATTCTGAAGAAGAAAATCTACTTAATGCTAGAAAAAAGTACATAAAAGACAATGATGTTAAAAGTCATATTGTATGGCGAAATCCATTAACAGCCTTAACTTCAACAAAAAAACTTGTTGCTATCGCTAACAAGCTAAAGAAAAAAATTCATATACTTCATATTACTACCAAAGAAGAAGTTGCATTATTGGCTAAAAATAAAAAATACGTTTCTTTTGAAATTACCCCACAACACGTTTCTTTTTATGCGCCAGATTGCTATGATAAGCTTGGGACTTATGCACAAATGAACCCACCAATTAGAACCATTGATCACTATAAAAAACTGAGATGGGCCTTAAAAAATAGTGTAGTTGATGTGATTGGTTCAGATCATGCGCCACACTCTAAAAGGGAAAAGAATCAAAAATATCCAAATAGTCCATCAGGGATGCCAGGAGTGCAAACTTTACTACCTGTATTATTAGACTTAGTTGCACAAAAATTGATTACTTTGAATCAAGTAGTACAGATGACTAGCTACAATGTTATAAAAATTTTTAATATTAAAAATAAAGGCAAACTAGAAACTGGATATGATGCTGATTTTTCTATCGTTGATATAAATAAAAAACATAAGATAACTAACGCTCAAATTCTTAGTAAATGTAAATGGACTCCATACCATGGAACAACTTTTCAAGGAAAAATTATTGGAACTATTATTAGGGGTAATAAAGTTTACTGGAAAAATAAGATAGTGGGCAAACCGCAGGGGTTGCCAATTAAATTTAATTAACTGCGTGCAAGGAAAGATGGATTTTTAAACCCCTGTTTTCCATATTTTAATACTTTTCTATCTAATGTTTTAATTGAGCCTCCAGCAGCATTTAAAATTGCATGCCCAGCCGCTGTGTCCCATTCCATTGTTGGCCCAAGTCGCGGGTAAATATTTCCTAATCCATTTGCAATATAGCAGAATTTTATTGAGCTACCTGAATACTTAACTTTATTAGTTCTAAAATGTTTTTTTGACAATTCAATATTTCTAGCGTGGGACCGGCTTAATAGTAAAACCCGATCTTTCAGATTATTCTTAGGCTTAACTTTTATTTGTTTTTTTTTGCTATATATATTTTTACTACTTATTTTTGCTGAATAAGCACACTTATTTAGTGTATAAAAAATTTCTTTTTTTACAGGAGAATAGATGACGCCATGGATTGGACGACCATTTTTAATAAGCCCAATATTAACTGTGAATTCACCATTTTTTTTGATAAATTCTTTTGTACCATCCAGTGGATCAACACACCAAAAAATATTAGTTTTACTATGTAAAGATTTTTTACCTTCTTCTGAAATTATCTGTATTTTAGGATTTATATTTTCAAGTGCAGCGCAAATTAACTTATTCGCAACCAAATCTGCTTTTGTCACTGGGCTTCTGTCTTTCTTCATTTTTGCAGTAAAGGGCTTATTATAAATTTTAATAATTTCACGACCTGCATCAATTGCAATTTGATTTATGATTTTTGATAAATTCAGGCTAATTTTCATAGGTTATAGAGTTAAAAGGTTTATCATTAGACAATATACATTATATATTATAGTTAACTGATTATTCAAATATTACCATGGAAACGTTAGAAATAAATCAAGATTTAAATCAAATTAGCAGTGCAAATGCAACTGTTGTGGCTATGTCTGGTGGAGTAGATTCTTCTGTTGCAGCTGCAATGATGTCAAAAAACAACAAGAATGTTATTGGTATTACTTTAAAACTATATGATGAAAAAAAGATTACAAAATCTAAAACATGTTGTGCTGGTGCTGATATTTTAGATGCTAAAAAAATAGCCTCGACGATAAATATTCCACATTATGTTCTAGATTATGAGGCAATATTTAAAGCTAATGTAATAGATCCATTTATTGCTGAATATGAAGCTGGTAGAACACCAATCCCATGTATTAATTGTAATGAGAAAGTTAAATTTTTAGACCTTATACAATTTGCTCGTAAAATTGGAGCAACATCTTTAGTTACAGGACACTATATTAAAAAAATTAAAGTGGGAGACGAGTGGGGGCTATATATTCCAGCCGATCAAAACCGTGATCAATCTTATTTTTTATTTTCAATCAAACATAATGATCTTGATTATTTAGAATTTCCACTAGGAGAGTATAAAAAAGATGAAATTAGAGAATTTGCAAAAAATTTAGAGTTACATCTGCATGATAAGGTAGATAGTCAAGATATATGCTTTATTCCAGACGGTGATTATAAAAAATT
>TARA_B110000285_G_scaffold233504_1_pt1 | contig 10101 bp, 7 predicted proteins | sample TARA_B110000285 | Tara Oceans TARA_B110000285 (sample SAMEA4397756) | marine metagenome | biome: Polar Biome; feature: [SRF] surface water layer (ENVO:00010504); material: water (ENVO:00002006), including particulate matter (ENVO:01000060) such as... | depth 5 m
GTTAGTGCGACAGCTTGTTGAGCTAAGTAGGAATTTATTGTTAAAAACATTCCTATTAAAAAGCTTAATTGTAAAATTGATTTTTTCATAGTATTTATTTATCTTAATTTTTCAAATATATAAAATGTGGTTTAATAATAAAAGACAAAAACCAGACCATTTTATTCTTTATCGTTATTTTTTTTAGAATTCTCAATTCTTTCTTTCTCTTTTTCACTTTCTTGTTCCAGAATTTCTGAGTATTCAATATTGATTTCTTCGAGATGTTCAAGCATTTTTGCAAGAGAAAGTGTATTTAATTTCTTACCAATTATTTTTTTCTCATTATCCACAAGATATACTTGAGGAGTACTGAATATATCATAGGTTAACCTAAAATTTAAACTTTTTAGGGTAGTTACTCCTTTTTCATATATATAAGATTTTGCATTTTCATTAGCATCTGGAAAATCGGAAATATTTATCCATTGTAGTTTATTTTCTTTGACATACTCTATCCATTTCTTATTTTCAAGATTGGTACCAATTGCAATAAACTCAATATCAATATTTTTTTCTTTAAGCTCTTTGTAAAGTTCCATCATTTTGGGAATTTCTTTTTTACAATGTCCACAATCCGGGTCCCAAAAAATTAAAAGATTATATTTATTTGGTAGTTTGTAAAAGTCAATCCAGTTAGATTGAGAAGTATCTGCTAATATAAGTCTAGGTGCTTTTTTGCCAATCAAAAGTGGTGCTGTTTTGTCTGCTTTTTCACATAAGTCCACTAGTTTTGTCGAGTCTATCCAATATGCTTTTGATTTATTAACTGGACAATAATATTTTTTTGCCATACAAACGAATACACCGTCCATGCCCATAATGTTTGATGTTTCATATTTATAGGTTAAGTGATGAACAGTATATTTAAAAAGTTCGCTTTCTGAATCCATTTTATCTATTACATTATGTGCGTATTTACATATAGTATCAGGGATTTGAGGAATCATTTTTTTAAAGAAAAAATCTAGTTTCTTATGGTAAACAGGTGTATGAACAATTCTGTTATCTGTAACATCAATATTATCCCAATAGTGCTCAAGATAATAACGATACTTTAGAGAATCGTTATCCTTTAATTCATCCGGAATATCAGGTTCAATAGACATTGCAAGTACTTTTGCAGCAAGTAAGTTTTTATTACTAGTAATGTTGTTTTTTTGGTAATTTTTAACTTCTAGATCTAGAGCATTTCTCTTTTTTTCATTGTTTTCACCTTGAAGAGACATAGCTTTTTCCTTCATTGACCCTAAAAACATAATGTACTCATAGAAAACTTTATTATTCTCAGATTTTATAACTTTCATTTTTCCATTAAAATCATTAATGTCAGTTTCCATTATTACGTCTTCATCTGCTACAATAAATTCAAAGTATTTAGAACTAGGACAAACAACTGCATAAATACCCCCAGTAAGCTTTTTTTTGTTAAAAATGACTGACTCATTTTTAGAGTATGCAGTATCTGCATAATATAACTTTTCACCAAAATACCTAGCTAAAAATACCGTAGTATCCTTTAAACCGCTTATTTTAAAATTTAAATTTTGTTGTCCAAATAAATTTGAAGTAAAAAAAATAAAAAGTATAAATAATGTTCTTTTCATAAATAATAATTAATTAAAATTAACTATAATATAAAGTAGGTTTTGAAATTTAACATTTTTTAAGCAAATATGTACTTATTTCCATGTCAAGAATAAAATAAGCGGAATTTATTCCTCTTTATTATTCTCTGTAAAATACAAGTTTTTGTAAACAATAAATTATTCTAAATAATTGATGTTATTAAATTAATAATTATGATTTCATGTCGTATTATTTTAAATAAACTATATCAAAAATATTATTTATTTGGTGGGTAAATAAAATTTAGAAGGGAAAAAACTATATAAGACTATTGAACTATTATTTTGATAGTTTCCTTTTTGTTTACTAAAAAATAAATGCCTTTTTCTAGGTAGATCAGAACTTTATGATTTATTATTCCAGACCAAACTATTTTTCCTATTGCATTATATACATTAATATTTTCATTATTTATTTTACTCTCAATATTTATGTAGCCGTTCGAAGGATTTGGATAAACTGAAAAACTATTAGGAATTAATTTTTCTTGATTGGTTAAATTATTGGTGATTACATTTACATTATCCAAAGCCATTATATATCTATTGTTTGAGTAATGTCTAAAAGCGATATATAATGGAGTATTTAAGGGAACACCGTCTAATTTTAGCTGAAAATTTGTCCAAATATTTGGAAGAGCAATCGTGTCAAAAAATAATAAGCTATTTAAGATACTATCCTTTTCTACATATTGAGAACAATAAACCTGAAGAGCTTCTGGGTAAGAGCCGTCCAAGGATTTTGCTTGAAAATTCAAGTAATTTCCATTATTGGTAAAGGTTAATTCTGGTGTTATAATAAAATTATTTGCAGCAATAGCATCGTTAAACCAAGAATTAGCAGCCATTATAGAATCGCCAATATTTAAAGAGTCATAATCTTCCACCAGGTGAAAAGAACTACTTAGATTAGAAACCATAGGGTCGTTGTAAGGAGCTGCCATATCACCATCTATAAAAGACCATGAAGATAAATTTCCACTGTTGAAATTTTGATTTAATAAATTAGTTTGACCTGAGGATATTCCAAAATAAATTAAAAAGAAAAATAAAAATATATTGCGCATTACTTCTTTTTTGTAGGTAATAATGGCAAATGTAATTATTTCCTATCAACAATAGAACATGTACAATATATCTAATACATTGGTTTATTAAAAAATGCTGGTATTATTTTTGATAAATTCAAGCTATGAAATTACTAATATCTCTTTTTTTCTCTTTCATTTTCTTTTTAGGCTTTTCCCAAACCTATTCTTTAAAAGACTTTTATAAATCCGATACTGTTTTAGATAATAAGATAGACTCTATTTTTAATCTTTTAAATGATACTTCTAGAGTTGGACAAATGATTGTTCCTGCTATAGGAAGGTTGGGAAAATCTAGAGATCATGTTTTGGCATTGGCAAAGAAAGGTTGGATAGGAGGCATACTATTATTGAACGGCACTTTTGAAGAATTCTCTAACGATGTAAAAATCTATGATAGTACAATGGTTAGTAGTGGTCATCTTCCTTTAATTTTCAGTGCCGATGCAGAACCCACATTAATCAATAGAAAGATCATAGGGTCTCAAAAAGTACCTTACACAAATACTATTCACAATATAGATAGTGTAGATATTATTGCCAGTATAATTTCAGAAGATCTTAATGAAATAGGAATTAATCAGAACTATGCTCCAGTCATTGATGCATCCCCTAACAAGGTAGTTAGTAATAGAAGTTTTGGTCTAAATATGGATACTGTTATTTCTTTCTCTAGAAAGTTCGTTAACACCACTCAAAATAAAAATATTATTGCTACTGCCAAACATTTTCCTGGACATGGATATGTTAAAGGAGACACCCATAAAGAATTAATCTTTATTAATGGAAAAATGAAAGAAGTTGAAAATTATGTTCCTTTAATTCAAAGTGGTGTAATTTCAATAATGGTAGCCCATCTTGCTGTAAAGAATAATGAAGAGTACAATACATTTGGTTTGCCTTCTACTTGCTCTAGAAATATAGTTACCAATCTTTTAAAAGACTCTTTAGGTTTTCAAGGTTTAATCGTTACCGATGCTCTAAACATGGGGGGAGTAGCTAATTTAGAAAACAATGGATTAAAAGCTGCACAAGCAGGATGTGATCAATTACTAATGCCAGTTGATGAAGAAAAAGTATTATTAAATATTCTAGAACTGATTGAAATAGATCAGAATTTTAGAAATGAAATTTATGATTCGGTAAAAAAAATAATAAGACTTAAAATTTGTCTCGGAAAATTAATCTAATTGTATGTCTTTTTATCCCACTGGTACTCGCTAGGGTAAACGTTTTGAGAGAAACACATAAATGTAGAAAGAGAACACAACATTATAAAGGCATATAAAAACCATGCTATTCTATGGTAGCCAAAATAACCCATATCAACTTCTGCTCCATTTAAAATTAACCATGTTGGTGTAAATGCAGCAATCAAAAATGCAGCAATACCCACTGTTGCAAACATAGATTCTACAGTTTTAAGTGGCAAGACTATTGCTTTTTTTAACCAACCTAAATCGTCTCCCCATTTGTGAACCAATAAATAATTTTTATTTTTAAGGGGAATGAATAACAAAGGATCTTTATTGCAGTCCTCTAAATCAAAAGCTTGAGATGGAGCAAGAATAAAGAAATGTTCAACAGTTAAGTTGTTTGCTTTTTCAATTTCTTTAATTTTAAAAATAGCTTCCTTAGGTATTTCGTTTTTGAAATATTTAGTAGGTAGAAATCTTAGACGATGTTGGATAGCTATTTTTTTTATCGATTCCAAGTTAAAAATATCTTCTTTGGAATTAGTATTAATTTTAGCAAAATAATTGTTAGAATTGGATTTTGTAATATTTTTCTCAATCTCACTTTCTTTAGAAACATCGTTATCTAATAATTGATTGACAGAATTTAGAAAATCATTTTCAGATTTACCTCTTATTTTTATAAGTTCTTTTTTTATATCAATACTATCGAACATAATTATTTTTCAACTAAAATATAGCCAAATATTAGCATTTGTTATTTTGTTTAATTGTTTCAGGGAAATTATTGTAATTTATTTTTTTTGATCAAGTTTTTTTGGTATTTGCTTTGAACAATATCCACAAAAGCTAGAATAGATATTATAAAATAAAATGTCGCTTTGTTCATAGCATGAATTGAATTCCCCCATAATTTAAGATCAGCTTTTTCACCACCTTCGGTTAATAGCATAACTCCAACAACAAATAAGATAAAAAGCCCTAACACCTCATATTTTCTATTCTTTTGTAAAAATTCAGATACTTTATTTGCTGCTAAAATCATTAAAACACCACCAATAATAATTGATATTGCCATTATCATAAAATTATCTGTTAGTGCCATTGCGCTAAGAATTGAATCAAACGAAAAGACAAGGTTCATTAAAACAATCATAAAAATTACTCTATTTGTAGAAGCTGTAGTTTTCTGTTCTTGATTGTCATTAAAAATTATCATGTGCCAAATTTCTTTTATTGAAGTGTAAAGAATAAATCCACCACCAAACAAAATAATAAGGCTATGAAGGTTCATTTCAAAGGAAATAAATTTGGATTCACTAATCAAAAACGGGTTTTTAAATTTCTCAACCAAATTAACTAGAATAAATAATAAGGCCAGTCGCAGAATTATTGCTATTGTAATACCAATTTTTCTAACAAACTCTTGTTTTTCAATTGGAGCTTTTTTAGATTCTAATGCTATGTATAAAAGATTATCAAATCCTAAAACCACCTGCAATGCTATTAGCATAATTAGAGTACCAATAATTCCAATTATTTCCATACTATCAAAGAAAGTAAAAATTCAATAATTAATAGTCTCTAAAGAGTTTTTTAATAATAAAGCTAAAGATTAAAAAATAGATTTTTTTAAATAAGCTTCTCTAATTTAGAATTATAAAAACACCAATCCTTCATAAAGTAATTCTAATCATTTAACCTGGACAAATATTTGGACCCATTTACAATTATCCTAGTAAATAGTGATTGTTGAATTCCCCATGGATTTAGATTCTCAGAAAAATTGGTTTTAGAGTATTGAATATGGTATCCAAAATCAAAGCAAGCATCTTTATTTACAAAATAATTTACTATTAAACCACTTCCAAATCCAAGACCAATTCTACCTTGATTTTGACCAGGGTTAGTAGATGTTTGAAAATTATGAATTATTGGGTAAGGCTGATTATTTATTGTTATAAAATTATCATCTATTTCAACCTTTAAAAACTGAACAAAAATCGGATAATGTATAGTAATTTTTGATTCTTCGTAAATTTTTTTCTGATAACCTATATTAATTATATTTCTTTTTTCTTTACCAGTTATACTAATTGGAACATATTGAGGTTCAGTTGACATTGTGGAATTTTGATTTTGAACTTCAAAGGTTATAAAATCTTGTACTCTAATATTTGAAAAATTTATATCTACAAAAAGTTTAGATTTTTTATTGACCAATCCTAAATTAAATCCAATTTCTGGAGAAGTATTATATTTTATATTATTTTCTAATCTTTCTATCTCGCCATCACTGACAGAATAAATTTGAGAATTAAATGTATTTTGAAAATATTGATCTATGTATGGTTTATTATTAGATTGGTTTAATATTGTATTTATACCATAGTTGTTATAAAATCCATTATATTGAATAGAAGTATTTCTATTTGCAAAATATACTCCACCATTTATCCCAATTACAAAGTTATTGTTCTGCGAAAAGATAATAACAGGAGTGAGAAGAAATAGAATTAAATATTTCATTATTAATAATTTATTAAATAATCAATTTTTTTATTCAAATTTTTATTGGCTAAAAACTGATTTTCTAAATCACTTGCAAAAGGGACAGGAGTGTCCATGCTTCCACACCTAACTATCGGGGCATCCAAATATTCAAAACAATTTTCATTAACTAAAGAAGAAACTTCTCCCCCAATTCCACCAGTTAGACAATCTTCATGTAGAACTAGTACTTTATTGGTTTTTTTAACACTTTTAAAGATAGAATCTTTATCAAGTGGTAAAAGTGTCCTTAAATCTAATATATCAGCAGAAATATTTTTTTCTTTAACTGCTTTTTTGGCCCAGTGAACCCCCATTCCATATGTGATAATACTTAAATCATTACCTTCTTCAACTAGATTTGCTTTTCCAATTGGAGTAACATAATAGTTTTTAGGAACCAATCCAGTTAGACTTCTATACAAAGCCTTGTGCTCAAAAATCATTACTGGATTTGGATCTTCAATTGCAGCCAGCATTAATCCCTTTGCATCCTCGGGGTTAGATGGGTATAAAACTTTAAGACCAGGGGTGTGAGAAAACCAAGCCTCATTACTTTGTGAATGAAATGGTCCAGCTCCAACACCGGCACCAGTAGGCATTCTAATTACCACATCTGCATTTTCCCCCCATCTGTAATGTAACTTAGCTAAATTATTTACAATTTGATTAAACCCTACAGTAACAAAATCTGCAAACTGCATTTCCATTATTGCTTTTTTATTTTTTATAGAAAGTCCTAAGGCCGCACCAACAATTGCAGATTCACAAAGAGGAGTATTTCTAACTCTATCTTTGCCAAATTTTTCTAGAAAACCCTCGGTCATTTTAAAAACACCCCCATATTCAGCAATATCTTGTCCCATAATTATAGAATTTTCAAATTTCTCCATTCCCTGTAATAGTCCTTGAGAAAGAGCATCAATAAACCTAATTTCTTTTTTATCTTTAATAGAGTAAGTTTCTTTATTTGAGTATTTTTTATAAATATCTACTAATTCAGAATTTAAATCGGCCTTTAATTTTGGAGTATCAAAAGCTTTTAACCAAGCAAGATTAATTTCTTCTTTAATATTTTTTATACTTTCTTCAATTTCATTTTTTGAAAGAATTTCATTGTTTAAAATTTCAGTCTCAAGTTTTAAAATAGGATCTTTTAACTTCCACTTATCTTGCAACCCCTCAGGATAATATTTTGTTCCAGAAGCTTCTTCGTGTCCTCTAATTCTAAATGTTAATGCTTCAACTAAAAATGGTTCAGAATTTTCAATTTGTAAGTCTTTTACTTTTTTAATGCAATCATAAACTTTCAAAACATCGTTACCATCTACTTGTTCTGTTTTCATTCCATATCCAATTCCTTTATCGATAAACTGTTTACAATTAAACTGTTCTTTTGAGGGAGTAGAAAGTCCCCATTGGTTATTTTCAATTACAAATATTACAGGCAGTTGCCATACTGAAGCAACATTTAAAGCTTCGTGAAAATCACCTTCACTTGCTCCTCCGTCACCGCTAAATACTAAAACAGATCTATTGGTTTTTTCTATTTTTTCAGCCAACGCTATCCCACATGCAATTCCTAGTTGAGGTCCTAAATGCGATATCATTCCTACTATTTTATGTTCCATGGTCCCAAAGTGGAATGATCTATCTCTTCCCTTGGTAAACCCCTCTTTTTTGCCTTGAAATTGACAAAAGAGTTGGTATAAATCAATATCTCTTGTCGTAAACACTCCTAGATTTCTGTGCATAGGTAAAATAAATTCATCTTTATCCATGGCTAAAGTAGATCCTACAGAAATTGCCTCTTGACCAATTCCAGAAAACCATTTTGAAATCTTTCCTTGCCTTAAAAGAATCAGCATTTTTTCTTCAATCAGTCTAGGAACTAACAAATACTTTAAGGCATTGATTATTTCTTGTTTATTCATATCAAATAAATGTAGTCTTTAATTAAATAATTGGGTTTAAATTTATTAATATTTTACATTTATATGGTAATTTTAGTATCAATATATTTTTGAAATATAGCAAGTTATTTTTCCATATTTATTGTGGTTTTTCATTTTCAATATTTCAGATTTTCATCCCTAAAATTTGCAATTAATTTTAATTAATTAGTTTTGTCTCAAATATGCTTGATTTGATTAGAAGATTTTCCCTTAAATTTTTATTTTTCTTTCTTATAGTTTTAAGTTTTTCACCAAGTATTTATGGTACGCATATTATTGGTGGCGACTTTAAAGTAACAATGACTAATAACGGAGTTAGTTCTAGTGTTTATGATATTCAACTTAGGCTTTTTCGTGATGATGTAAATGGACTTGTAAATATGCCTGCATCTGTGACAATTGGAATTTATCAGATAGGAACAAACAACCTTCAAACAATAAAAACACTTTATTTAAATGGTGGTTCAGCCTCCATAGTTCCATTAGGAGATCCTTGCTACACTCCAAATACATCAATTTTAAGGATAGAAGAGGGAGTTTATAGTGGATTGGGTTCTGTTAGTTTGCCTAATTTCTCCATGGGTTATTATCTACATTATGAAACATGTTGTAGAAATGGTTTAATTGATAATTTAGCTATTCCCACTAGTGACGGTGTTTCAATTTTTGCAATTATTCCAGATCCATCAATTGGTCAAAATTCGACTCCTGATTTTGGAGATTACCCAAACGATGCATATTTCTGCGTAAATAATATTAAATATTTCACTTGGCCTGTTACTGACCCAGACGGTGACTCTTTAGTTTTTTCTCTTGTAGCTCCATTAAATGACGGAACTAATCCAAACAATGGAAATTCTGCACCTGGTTTTGGAGCGTATCCTTTTTATCCTTCTTGCAATTTTGCTCCAGGATTTAACCAATTCAATATGATTGGTGGAAGTCCTCAAATGTCTGTAAATTCAGTTACAGGTGAAATAACTGCATCTCCAGCTACCATTGGATATTTTCAATTTTCCGTAAGAGTTGAGGAGTATAGGAATGGGGTGAAAATTGGAGAAGTTAGAAGAGATGCTCAATATGCCTCTTTACCATGTGTTTTAGCAAATCCACCTGTTATAACTTTGAATAATGATATTGGAAGTTCTTTATTAGATACCTTTAACGTAGATGTTTATGCAAATGACAGCATTTGTTTTGATTTAGAAGTTGGTGTTAACGATCCTTCAGACTCAGTTTATCTTAATCTAAATTCCTCTAATTTTGATTTATTGGGCTCTTATGTTCCACCAAGTAACTATATTTCTGGAGGAACAAATTTAGCTTATTATGATTGGAATAATACAGTAGGTGATACTGTTTTCTTCAATCAATTTAACTTAACAAGTGCTGGATATATTGGAAATACGGGTGATCTTTATATTCGATATTGTTGGGAAGCACCTTGTGAGGGAATTGATTCTACTTTTAATGTTACAATGGATACCTATTCCGTTGATTGTAGTGGATTTAATCCAGTACAAAAGGAATTAAGTATATATGTCCAAAAGATTCCTGCACCAACTTTCTTGGATATTCCTTCAACTATAAATGTAACTTTAGATGATACTATTTGTATTGATTTATTTGCGCAAGACGCCTTGAA
>TARA_B110000285_G_scaffold162707_1_pt1 | contig 10088 bp, 10 predicted proteins | sample TARA_B110000285 | Tara Oceans TARA_B110000285 (sample SAMEA4397756) | marine metagenome | biome: Polar Biome; feature: [SRF] surface water layer (ENVO:00010504); material: water (ENVO:00002006), including particulate matter (ENVO:01000060) such as... | depth 5 m
GGCGATGGTTTTGATATTATGATTGATTGTTATATGGCTTTATCAGTCGAGTATGTCATTCAACTAGTTAAGGCCTTAAGACCATATAACATTCGCTGGCTTGAAGAGCCACTAATTCCTGATGATTATAAAGGTTATAGTGAATTGAAAAAGCGTTTGCCTGAAACTGTTATTTCTTCAGGTGAACATGAATATACGCGATATGGCTTTTCCCAGCTTATAGATTGCGGTATTGACATTCTCCAGCCAGACATGATGTGGTGTGGAGGGATGACAGAGGCAAGGAGAATTACAAATATGGCAGCAGCCAAAGACATTCCTGTAATCCCTCATGGAAGTGGTGTTTATGCTTTTCATCATCAAGTTTCTTTTCCAAATACGCCTTTTGCTGAGTTTTTGATGTTGAGTCCTAAAGGCGATATTGCAACTCCTCAATTTGGCTCACTTTTTAAAAATGAGCCTTTGCCTAAAGATGGCAAGCTAGTTCTTTCTAATTCTCCAGGTTTTGGAATAGAGCTTAATAAAAAAGAGTTAGACTTTATTCGTCCATTTGCAATATAGGATAAATTGACTATGTTAAAGGGTGTTATTCCAATGTTACCAACTCCATTTGATAAAAATAAAAATATTATTTTTGATGATATTTCTTCTTTAATTGAAAATCAAATTCAAATGGGTGCTCATGGTATTTCAATACTTGGACTAGGTGGAGAGTCGGGTTTTCTGACATATGATGAGAGAATAGCTGTTACTGAATTTACAATTAAAAAAGTGGCAGGGCGTCTTCCCATAATTACGGGTGTTGGCGCCGCAACAACTGAAGATACATGTAATTTAGCAAGTCATGCAGCCTTAAATGGTATTTCAGCAATAATGCTTGCTCCACGCCCAATTAAAACACAAACTAAAGCTGACCTTGTTGACTACTTTACTAGGGTTTCGAAAGCCGCTGATGGTATTGATGTCATGCTACAAGATGCGCCCGAATATCTTGGTATTGATCTAAATAATGAATTAATGAAGCATCTAACTGATGAAATTAAAAATATTTCCTATATAAAATCAGAAAAGCCACCAGTAAGTAATACAATCTTCAACTTAAAACAAACATTTTCTAAAGAAGATATTGGTATTTTTGGTGGACAAGCAGCAGTGGGTTTTTTTGAGTTACTCGAGTCAGGAGGAACTGGAACAATTCCTGGCTGCGAGGCAACATCAATACTAGTTAGAATTTGGAATGAATACCATTTAAATGAAGACAAAAAAAAGGCTATGGAAATTTTTCATAAAGTCTTACCTTTCTTTATTTTTGAAATGCAGTCACTTGAAATGTTTATAAAATGCACAAAAAGTGTTCTCCATCGAAAAGGAATACTAAGTTCAAATGAAACTCGTTTTGAAATAGATCTTTCACCAGTGGCTCTATCGATTCTGGATCGTCACTATATTAAATTAATTGAAGTTGAACAAAGTTTATAAGGAGAATTTAAAAAATGTTAAGTGAAAAACAAATTAATGCATATAAAAAAAATGGATATTTAGTGGTGGAGGATGTAATACCACCAGAGACTTTAAAAATTCTACAAGATGTTACAGACGCATTTGTAGAGGGCGCAAAAAATGTTACGGAACATAATGAAACATATGATCTTGCAGATGATCATTCAAAAGAAAATCCAAAATTAAGAAGATTAAAAAATCCTCACCTTATTCACAAAGAATATGAAGCGCTTACTAGAGATCCATGTATTCTAGATCTTGTTTCTCAATTGCTTGGAAATAATCTAAGAAGAGATCATACTAAATTAAACTTCAAGGCAGCAAATGGTGGTGAAGCAATTGAGTGGCATCAAGATTGGGCGTTCTATCCACATACAAATGATGATATTGTTGAAGTCTCAATCTTTTTAGACGACTGTAAAGAGGAAAATGGACCATTAATGGTTGTTCCTGGATCACATTTAGGGCCACTTGACGAACACCATCATAATGGATATTTCATTGGTGCTGTTAACCCTTCAAATTCTCACTATGATGTTAGCACTGCCAAAACATTTATTGCAAAAGCTGGTGGAATTAGCTTTCATCATGTTAGGGCTCTTCATGGCTCGAAAAAAAATAACTCCAATATCTCTCGACGCATGCTATTTATTGGATATACGGCAGCAGATTCTTGGCCATTAAAAGGAATTCTGGATCTTGGTCTAAAGCCAACTTCTGGAGAAGATGATTTTGTAAAAAATATTTATGAAGTTTATAAAAATAATATTGTTAAAGGAGAGCCGTGCCTTCAGGCAAGAGTTGAAAGTAACCCTATAAAAATGCCATATCCTCCTCCTCCATCTGTCGGTTCAATTTATGAAAACCAGAAAGAAGTTCTTGGTAGATCTTTTGGGGAATAGTTTAAGAAATAATGTTAAAAAGATTACTTCAAAAAAAAATGATTAATTAATCTAAATGCCATTGAAGAGGCAGTAGAAATGGAAAGTTAATTTCACTGTCAACTTCAATCTTCATTATTGGAGTCATATACTCCCCCCATCTTTTATTCACTTCTCCTTGATTAAGTATAGAAATTGTTTTTTTTAAGTCTTCAGTTTCAAAATACCCAAAAAGATTTAGACCATGACGAAAAATCGAATAATTTTTCATTCCAGAGTCTTTTATTAGTTCAGTTAATTCTGGCCAAATTTCATCATGTCTTTTTTTGTACTCTTCTTCATATCCTGGTCTTACTTCAAGTATCCACATATATGGTTTGTTTTTCATTTCAAATTTCTCCATTAAATTAATTAAAAGGTTGTATGTATAAATAGTTAGTTTACCTACATTATTTTTAGAATATTATATATAATATATTTAGAATCGAAAAATCTTATTTTTAAAAGTATTGTCTTAGTTTGGTTCATTTTGCATCTTTTAAAAATATATGTTAAATGTATACTCATACTGTACATTTACCCTTAATTAAAAATATGAATAAAAATGGAACAAATTAAAACCCAACATCGATCACTTTCTGATATTGCAACAGACTCAATTCGTAATGCCATTATTCGAGGTGACTTTAAAATGGGTGAGCCAGTTACTGAAGCTGCATTATCTGAAGCCCTTAAGATAAGCAAAACACCAGTCCGTGAGGCTCTATCTAAGTTGGAATCAGAAGGGCTGGTATTATCTGAAAAAAATAAAGGTTACAGAATTTTTTCATTGACTAGGGATGATTATGTAGAACTTTCAGAGTTACGTTTCGCTCTAGAAGCGCAAGCATTACGCTATGGTTTTACTCGTAATCATTCTTTGCTTATTAAGGAACTTAAGGTTTTAGTTGAGAAAATGGGAGGCTACTTAGAAGCATCAGATCGTGAAATTTATCAAACCCTTGACAATGATTTTCATCATGTTTTTTTTAAGGCTTGTGGTAATAATGCTATTTCTAAGCTTTATGATAAACATCAGTCAGTAATTGTTGCAACACGCCTTCGTAATCTCAGAAAAGAAAAGATTACTAAGCATGTTTCATTTGACCAGCATAAACTGATGTTGAGTCTTCTTGAAAATTTTGACCTGGATGAAGCAATCAAAATACTTGAAGGTCATATTGTTAATTATGCAAAAGAGTCATTTATCGAGCCAGTAAATTTGTAATTGTTAATGGTTTTTTTTGGCATGGAATTATCTAAGAAACTTTTAAGGGTTAAAGAACTTTATGCAAATTAATAACTGTCACAATATCGATGATTTTCGTTTAATGGCTAAAAGTCGTATCCCATCACCATTATTTCATTATATAGATGGTGGTGCGGATGACGAAACGACCCTTAAGCGAAATACTGCATCATTTGATCACTACGATCTAGTGCCCAATGGACTTGCAGATGTTGCTAATATTGATCTGTCCACTACTATATTAGGTGAGAAAGTTAGCTCCCCATTATTTCTTGCGCCAACAGGTATGAATCGATTGTTTAATCATGCTGGTGAAGTTGCGGCATGTCTCGCTGCCGAGAAGTATGGCTTGTATTACAGCCTTTCAACTTTATCATCAGTGAGTATCGAGGAGATTGGAAGGCTAACTAAAGGCCCTAAGATGTTTCAAATATATATTCATAAGGATCGTGGTTTAACTTATGAGCTAATTGAGCGTTGTAAGAAAGCAAAATTTACATCTTTATGTTTAACTATTGATACTATTGTTGCTGGCAATAGAGAAAGAGACTTGCGAACTGGAATGACTATGCCTCCAAAATTTACTGCATCAAGCTTATTGAGCTTTGCCACGCGTCCACGATGGGTCTACAATTACTTCACTCATGAGTCATTTAAGCTTGCAAACTTGGAAGGTAAAACTGAAAAGGGAAGTAAAGAATCTGTATCAGTTATTGATTATCTCAACTCACAATTTGATACAAATCTATGCTGGGATGATGCTCAAAAAGCTGTTGAAGCTTGGGGTGGGCCTTTTGCCATTAAAGGCGTAATGTCAGTGGAGGATGCTAAACGTGCAGTAAGTATTGGTGCAAGCGCAATTATGATTAGCAACCACGGAGGAAGACAGTTAGATACTAGTCCTGCACCATTTGATTTGATAAGCGATATTGTTAATGCAGTTGGGGGCAAGATAGAAATAATATGTGATGGAGGAATAAGGCGTGGAACTCATGTCCTTAAGGCCTTGGCACTTGGTGCTGATGCTTGCTCAATGGGTAGGCCATACTTATATGGATTAGCTGCATCAGGGCAGGTTGGAGTTGAGGCCGTATTATCAAATTTTGAAGACGAACTGAAGCGAAATATGATGCTTATGGGAGTTAATAATTTATCTCAACTCGACAACTCCAAAATCCGAAAAAGGTAGCTTTTAATATAATCTAATATACTTTCTAGAAATAAAGCCTACCATCTTCTAATTAAATCTCTAACTAAAAATGTATTTTTAAGTTACATTTTGAAGATAAAAAAAGACTCTTATTAATAAATTATTTTTAAATTCTTTAGCTCTATATGGAGCACTTCATGATGTATTTAAAAAACACTTGCATAATAATTAGATATGATATATCATCCATAATGTATCAAGTAATAAAGCTTGATTATGTAATCACAAGTGTTGATTATAATTATTACAAAGGAGATAAAAATGAAAGTAAATAAACTAATAAAATCTTTTATGGCTTCAGCCTTAATTGGATTGTCATCATCAGTTTTGGCTGGAGACTATCCTGTGTATGAGGGTTTTAATAATGAAGCAAAACTTGGGCAGTCCTACTCTGGACTACCTGGAAAAGGAAAAAAAATTGCCTTTTCTAACATTGTAAATGGATCACCTTTTTGTGATCTAGTTGAAGAAAGTGTCATTAGACAAGCAATGGCAGCAGGCTTTGCTAAAAAAGATATCATAATTTTAAATAATCAATATGACGCTGTCATTGGTCTTAAGAATGCTGATATTATTCTTGCGCAACAACCTGATGTTTTCATTGAATTTCAGTTCGATGAGAGAGCAAATAACGTAATTTCTCGAAAATTTGCTAAAGCAGGTATCCCAATTATCGCTATTGATGTTCCAGTTCCAGGTTCTCCATTCATGGGCGCAGATAATTTCGGTGCTGCGTGGTTAGGTGGAGAAGTCATGGCTAAAAAAATTATTGAAAAATTTGGTAGTTTTGATGCTGTAGATAAAATTGCATTACTTCAATTTCCTACTGGTGGAAGTGCAACTATGATGCGCTCAGAGGGCTTTATTCCTCCTTTAGAGGAAGCTTTTGGTGTTGATGCTGTTGCTTCTAAGCTGATCAAAACTGATGGTGGATCTGGAGCTACTGAAGCAGCCAAGCAAGTTATGGATGATCTTCTTTCAGCCAATCCAGATGCTAAAAAATGGGCGTTAACTGCCATTAATCATGAAAGCATCCAAGGAATGATATCTGCCTTTGAAACTGCTGGTAGATGGAACCCAGATGATGTTGTTATAATCGGAATGGGCGCAGGTCCATTAGGACAAGAACAGCTTAGAGACGGTCAGGTTGACGGTTCAGTTGCTTTTTATCCTGAAAAGTACGGACAATGGGCTGTACCTGCAGCTGTTGCACGTATGATGGGTGAGGCTGTTCCTCCATACATGTATCCAGATCATGTAACTATCACAATGGACAATATCGATCAATATTATCCTCAATAGATAGTAGTTAAATAAAATTGATTACCGGCTAAATAGATAAAGTCGGTAATCTTTTTTTTTATAATTGTTATCACTTAATTAATCCTAAAATTTTTTTATCATAGTAGAAACTATCTAATCAACTTATAAATACAATGAAACCAACTTTATTAAAAATGTCAAACATCTTTAAATCTTATCCAGGTGTGAAGGCTGTAAATGACGTATCTATAGATTTATATGCTGGAGAAGTTTTAGGATTAATGGGAGAAAATGGTGCTGGTAAATCAACACTTATTAAATTACTAGCAGGTGCTGAAATACTTGATTCAGGAGAGATATATATTGAAGAAAATAAGCTTGATATTGACTCACCTAGTGCTGCCCAAGAAAATGGTATAGGTGTTATTCATCAAGAACTGATTACAATGGATACCTTGTCAGTAGCTGAAAATATTTTTGTTGGACAGCTTCCTATTAACAAAAAAACTAGATTAATTGATTGGAAATCTGCTTATAAAAAATCATCCGATGTATTGGCATTACTAAATTCTGATATCGATCCAAAAAGCACTGTTGGCACGCTATCTATCTATGAAAAACAAATTGTTGAAGTTGCTAAAGCTATTCATAAAAATACAAAAATACTTATTATGGATGAACCAACTGCTGCCCTAAGTGAAAAGGACTCAAAATCTTTATTTGAAGTCATCACCAGATTAAGCAAACAAGGGGTTGGGATTATTTATATTTCACATAGAATTGAAGAGGTTTTTAATATTACAGATCGCATTACTGTAATGCGGGATGGTAAATTAATTGGTACAAAGCCAACTAAAGGAACAAAGCAAAAAGAAATAATATCAATGATGATTGGAAGGGATTTAAATGAATTTTTTCCAGAAATTAAATCAGAAAAAAAAGAGGTAATGCTAAAGGTTACAAATCTTAATATAGATGGAATCATTGAGAATATAAACTTTGAAGTTAAGAAAGGTGAGATCGTAGGGCTTTTTGGACTTGTGGGATCTGGTTGTCTAAATATAGCAAGATCACTCATTGGTATTGATGAGATTGACCAGGGTGAGATTTATATTAATGGCAAAGAGACATCTATAAAAAACCCAAAAAATGCCATGCAAAATAAAATTGGTTTTATTCCAATTGATCGAAAACATGAAGGCCTCACTCTTGATTTTAGTGTTAAGCATAACTTATCATTACAAAGTCTTGAGAGGCTAGGATCAGGCTTTCTCGTTCAAGAATCAATTGAAAACTCGATGGCTGAGAAATGGGTTAAAAAACTAGAAATTAAAACGCCAAATATTGATGTTCAGGTAAAAAATCTTTCGGGTGGAAATCAGCAAAAAATTGTTCTAGGGAAGACACTGGAGACAAACCCTGAAATTCTTATTGTTATTGAGCCCACAAGGGGCGTAGATGTTGGTGCAAAAATGGATATCTATAAAATGTTAGAAAAGCTTTGTAAAGAAGGCGTTGCAATTGTTTTAGTTTCAACAGATGTTCCTGAAATTCTATCAATCAGCCATAGGGTACTTGTCGTTTCAACTGGAAAAATTCGTAAAGAATTTGCAAAAGGTGAGGCTAACCAACAAGAACTCCTTTACGAGGCATCATTAAATTAAGGGTAATAAGGAGATTGAATTGTATATATATATTTATCAAAAGTTGAGAGGGTTATTATGAAAGTTATTGGTACAAAAATAACCACAAATACGAGTTTATTTCTATTCCTTGGTTTTTTGGTTATTTTGTTTTCATTTACTAGCGAACATTTCCTAAGTCCTTACAATATAACTTCGCTCCTAACAAATATCTCTTATAGTGGAATTGCAGCAATAGTTCTTACTTTAGTTATGATATCTCGTGGTTTAGATATCTCTATTGGAGGCGTTATAGGTTTGACTACTGTTGTGGTTAGTGCCTTATACTCTCAAAGTGATCCTTTACCTATCTGGCTAATACTCACTATTGGCCTTGGGGTAGGTGCTGTAGTTGGACTTATTAATGGATGGTGTATCACCGTACTGGATATGGATCCTATTATTACTACTTTAGGAGCAATGGCAATTACTCGAGGACTGGCTTATGTAATTTCAGATTCACAATCAATTTTAATGTTTGAAGAAACTACAGATTTTATTAGTAATGGGGTTATTTTTAACGTGCCAATACCGATTCTTTTATTTATATTAACTGCGCTAATTTTTAGTATCGTCCTTCATAAATCAAAATTTGGAAGGTCAATTTATGCTATTGGTGCAAATGAAGTATCAGCATCCCTGTCTGGCATTTCAGTCAATAAAACTAAAATGATTTTGTATGTTTTAACTGGAATAGCTGCATCAGTTAGTGGAATTATCTTACTTGGTCAAACTTCAGTAGGAATGCCTCAGCATGGAATTGGAGCAGAGCTTGAAGTTATAACAGCTGTGCTACTTGGAGGAACTGCACTTAGTGGTGGTAAAGGAACAATTTATGGAACAATAGCTGGCGTGTTGATATTGGGAGTTTTGTTTAATGGACTTACAATATCTGGCGTGAGATATGTTCATCTGCAAATTTTTCAGGGGTTGCTATTGCTTGTTGCTGTTGCTACTTATGAAATTAAAACTAGAAATGAGGTAGCGCGATGAAATCATGGTTAAAAGGTTTGGTTTATGGCGATGATATTGTTGGGGCTTTGGTTATTTTTCTAGCCCTTTTGATTTTATTTTTTGGTCTTATGACGCCTCATTTTTGGAGCTCAAATAATTTTTATGCAATTATTGGCAATATTCCTGCAATGGCAATTGTATGCCTAGGGTTAATGTATGTCGTTTTAATCGGTGATTTAGATCTTTCTCTTGGTTCAATTCTTGGTTTTACTGCTATTTTGGCAGTATTTTTCTTTAAAGTAATGCATTTTCCGTTATGGTTAAATTTAATTTCATGCGTATTTGTTGGTGGATTATTTGGGGCCTTAAACGGCGTCATAGTTACAAAAATTGGAATAAATTCAATTATAACAACGCTAGGAACGATGGCTATCATTAGGGGTCTTGCTTTTTGGATTGCGACGGATGTTGATGCAATGCAAATAGGTCGAATAACAGACCCATCTTTTCTTAACTTTGCTAGATACTATTTTCCTGAAGAATCACGACTTATTCCTATTACTCTTGTCTATATAGCTATTCTTTATGGAACTTCATTTTTATTTTTAAATCATACAAGTTTCGGAAGGAAAATATATGCTGTTGGAGCAAATGAGGCAACCGCAAGGCTCGCGGGGATTAATGTTAAGCGCGTTAAATTAGTTTGTTATATTATTGCAGGGATGCTTTCAGCATTTGGTGGTCTAGTTCTTGTTGCTCAACTTGGCCTTGGAGAGGCTCAAACTGGTCAAAATATGATTCTTGAAGTGGTTACTGCAGTAGTTCTTGGTGGTGTACTTTTAACAGGAGGAAAGGGACGCCTTACTGGTGTGCTGGTGGCTGTATTGATTTTGGGCGTTATTAGAAATGGAATGGTCCACCTGGAGCAGGTGACTGATATTTCATTTTATTGGCGTGATGTTGCTAAAGGTGTAATTCTTTTATTGGCAATTGGACTGTATTCAGTTCGTAAATCATTTAATGCCAAAAGACTTAGAACGAGACAGTAATTTAACCAAGAATTCTAAAAATTAATATTAAAAGAAATTTAAAAATAATTTAATGGAGAAGGAGTATGAATCAGATTGATCTTAAACACAAGAAAGCAGTAGTTACTGGAGGGGCTCAAGGAATTGGACTTGCAATCGCTGAGCTTATGATAGATTCTGGGGCAACAGTTAGTCTTTGGGATCAAGATCAAAAGCTAGTCAATGAAACTGCAACTCGTTTGTCATCTAAAGGAAAAGTTGATGCAGTTACCGTAGATGTTT
>TARA_B110000285_G_scaffold234120_1_pt1 | contig 10071 bp, 8 predicted proteins | sample TARA_B110000285 | Tara Oceans TARA_B110000285 (sample SAMEA4397756) | marine metagenome | biome: Polar Biome; feature: [SRF] surface water layer (ENVO:00010504); material: water (ENVO:00002006), including particulate matter (ENVO:01000060) such as... | depth 5 m
TGATGATTACTGGCTTAATTGTGATAGAGAAAGTAAATTTCCTCATGAGTTTTATGAAGAAGTTTCCAATGGCGGATGGTTAGGAATCTGTATGCCAGAAGAATATGGCGGCTCTGCCCTTGGCATTAGAGAAGCATCAATTTTTATGCAGAAAATTTCTGAAACTGGTGGAGGAATGGCAGCAGCTTCTTCTATACATATTAATATTTTTGGACCACATCCTATTGTAGTTCATGGAAACAATGAACAAAAAGCTAAATGGCTCCCTCCCCTAATAACTGGAAAAGAAAAAACATGCTTTGGTGTAACTGAACCTGATTCAGGCTTAGATACGGGAAAACTAAAGACAACTGCTAAAAAAATAAATAATGGATACATTATTAACGGTCAAAAAATTTGGACATCAACTGCTCAAATAGCTGACAAGATACTTTTGTTAGTAAGAACAACACCGGTTGAAGAATGTATAAAAAATACTGATGGATTAACTTTATTTTATACAAAATTCGATAGAAATAAAATTGAAGTTCAAGAAATTTCAAAAATGGGAAGAGCGGCCGTAGATAGTAATCAAATATTTATTGATAATCTTGAAGTTGAAGATTTCGATAGAATTGGTGAAGAAGGAAAAGGATTTAGATATTTATTAGATAGTCTTAATCCAGAGAGGATACTAATTGCTGCTGAAGCGTTAGGAATAGGAAAAAGTGCTTTAGCAAGAGCTGTAAAATACGCAGGAGAAAGAGTTGTATTTGGCAGACCAATTGGAAAGAATCAAAGTATCCAACATCCACTTGCAGAAAACTGGATCGAACTAGAAGCAGCAGAATTATTGATTGCAAAAGCAGCATATCAATATGATACTGGCGAAAATTGTGGTGGAATGGCCAATGCTGCCAAATTTTTTGCAGCTGAAGCTGGTTTCAAAGCTGCTACCCAAGCATTAATAACTCTTGGAGGTATGGGATATGCAAAAGAATATCATGTAGAGAGGTTATTAAGAGAATCTTTAATACCTAAGTTAGCTCCAGTAAGTGCTCAAATGGTTCTAAATTATATATCAGAACGCGTTTTGGGATTACCTAAATCGTATTAAAATTTTAATTAAAAAAAAGTGAGAAAATGTCCAATCAAAATAATATAATAACACACGCCTTAAATGGAATTAAAGTTTTAGATCTAACTAGAGTGCTTGGCGGACCTTATGCTACTCAAATTTTAGCTGATCATGGAGCTGAAATAATAAAAGTAGAATCGAAAATTGGGGATGAAGTTAGAGGTTGGGGACCACCTTTTGTTAACAAGATGGCTTCATATTTTATTAATGTAAATAGAAATAAAAAATCAATAGCAATTGATCTAACTAAGCAAGAAGGAAAAGATTTAATTATTGAGCTCCTTAAATCATCTGACATCTTAATTGAAAACTTTAAGACTGGTACAATGGAGAAATGGGGATTAGGTTACGAAGAAGTTCTAAAAAAACAATTTCCTAAGTTAATTCATTGTAGAATATCAGGATTTGGTGCTGAAGGACCACTTGGTGGAGCTCCTGGATATGATGCGATTGTACAAGCAATGACAGGAATGATGTCAATTAATGGTCAACCAGATGGTGGTGATGTTAGAATTGGAGTGCCTATAGTTGATATGGGAACTGGCCTCTATTGTACAATTGGAATATTAATGGCCCTTAATGAAAGAAATAAATCTGGATTAGGTCAATTTCTAGATATGTCACTATATGATACGGCTCTTTCATTGATGCATCCTCATAGCGCTAATTACTTTTTGTCAGATAAGCCTGGTAAAGCAACAGGAAATGCACACCCAAATATTGCTCCTTATGATAAATTCCAAACAGCAACTAATGAAATTTTTATGGGCATAGGTAATGATGCTGGTTTTGCTAGATTATGTAAGGCATTAAATCTAGATCATTTGATAGATGATAAAAGATTTCTTACAAATGGTGATAGAGTTAAAAATAGAGAACAATTAACTACATATCTTGAAAAAGAGTTAAGTAATGTTGATGGGGTAGAGTTTTCAGAAAAATTACTTGCAGCAGGGATTCCTGCTGGCCCAGTAAGAAATATAGAAGAGGCCTTAAATCATCCTCAAACACTAGAAAGAGAAATGATCATTACTAAGGATGACTATAAAGGCGTATCTTCACCGATCAAATTTAGTCGTTCTAAATCCGTTGGAGTTAAACATAAGCCCCCTTTAATAGGTCAACATACAAGAGAAATTTTAAAAGATTTTGGTTATGGCGACGATGTTATTGAAAAGATGTTTTCAGACGAAATAATATTTGAAAACAAACCATAATATCATTTGTATAAACTTTTAAAATAATGACTTCTTAAAAAGTTAATTTCTTTTAATAATGTTTCTTTAATATTTTGTTTGTCTGAAAATAATAAAAAAGCATCTAAAGCTTGAAAAATAAATAAATCAATCCCAGAAATTATTTTTGAACCAGCCTTTTCTCCTTTTTTTAAAAATTCTGTTTTTGCTGGAGTGTAAACAGCATCAAATATCCAATGATTACTCTTAGGCTTAAATAAACCAAGGGGACAACCTGGAAAATCAAAATGACCTATTGGTGAACAGTTAACTATCCCATCAGTCTTGTTAATTATTTCCTCAAGTTCACGAAAATCTATAGAAGAACAATTAATATTGGATAACCTTAGTTCATCAATTAGTTTATTACTTCTTTCATTATCTTTTTCTAATAAATAAATATGACTGACACCTAAAGAACCTAAAGCAAAAGTGATTGCCCTTCCTACCCCACCCCCACCTATTAAGAGAATCTTTCCAGGTTTGGTATCTTTAAAATGAAAAAAATAGTTTCTTAAAAATCCTGTGTAATCTGTATTTTCTGCAATAACATTGTTTCTAAAAATTAAAGTATTTGAAGCTTTGATATAATAAGCACTTTTATTAACCTTATCAGCGTATTTAATAGCAATTTCTTTAAATGGGAATGTTATATTAACGCCAGAAAATCCATCAAATTTTAATTCTGAAAGCAACTTAGCAAAGTCAGTTTCATTCTTATCTTTTAAATCAAACAATTCATATGTTAAGGGGATATCAAATAATTTCCCAAGCCGCCTATGAATATCAGGTGCTTGAGAACTTTTGATATTTTTTCCAATTAATCCAAGTTTCATAACTATAAATTACTTTTTAATAAACGTACGGTTACTATTCCAAACCATCTTTCTAAAGATACTCTAACTGGGAATAATGCACCAGAAGTAGTTCTTCCAAAAAACATTTTAAAATCACTAAATTGGTCTTCTTCTGGCTGCCACTTTGAATTTCTTCGGTGCCCACCTAAAGGAATAATTTTTATTCCACATATTATAGCATTACCAGAAAATGATTTTGGTCTATCATTTTTTAAAAATGTCTTACCTAAATGTTTAGTTAATAAATCATATCTTCTTCTACCATCAAAAATTCTAAGCTTTATATCACAAGGGCTTTCTTTCTTAATATTTTCTATTACTTTTAAAATAGCTGTAATTGGATCTATTACATTTTTAAGACTTGATTTTGAAACATTATAAACTTTTTTTAAATCTAAAATTGGAATTGTTCTATAATATAACTCTTTGTTATTTTTAGGCCAGTTAACATTAGTATATCTTTTATTACTATTTAAAATTCCATTAACTAAAAAATTATCAGCTTTCCATATGTTTTCTTCTTTGTAAGAGTTAGTTATTAATTCGCTTTCATAATTATAAAATAAGTCGAGAAACCCTTCTGACTTTGTTTTGGCACTTACCCTGATTTCATTACCTTTAATTAATACAGAAACAACAGATTTTCCTACACTTATATTTCCCAATTGAACATCATATAAATAATCTTCTGTAAAGCTATTAGCTGAAGACTGATTTACAAAGAAAATAGATATCAATAAACACAAAGTGAAATAAATGTGTTTGATGTTGTATAAAAGAAACTTTTTAATTATTAAAATTTTGCTCTCTTCTTATAGCTAGAACAGATGAAATAGTTGAAACACAAAAAGGAACACAAAAGGTTAGCATTACTTTCATCCAATTAGTGTCTGACATTGTTCCAAGTATAATATGATCACCATGATTTATTAAAGCTAAAACTACGCCAACTATTAACGCCATTTTAAAGGCACGTAAAAGAACATCTGACCTTGTTGCTATTGCAAACATTTTAAAAAACCTGTTAATAAATATTTATAAAAATATAATAAAGTTTTAATAAATTAAAGATATAATAATTTTAACATATATTTTCTACAATAAAGCTGATGTAATTCCTAAATTCTTTTTCTATAATTTGAGGTAGCCATGTTAATAAAAATTTTTGTAAGAACTTTCTCTAGTAATGAAGATTGTGAACTTTTTGAATCAATTCTTGAAACTAGATGGCCTAATTTACTTCAATCGGTTAAAGGAGTTAGATTTAGAGCGATGAAAAACCCTCAAACTCCTAATGTTAGTGTAGTTTTATGGGAATTTCCCGACGCTGATTCCATGAAAAAAATAGAGAAACTTATTGAAGATAACATAGCTAAATATGTTAAAACTTTATCTCCTAAAACTGTTCATTTTGTTGGAGCTGTTACACAGGATTTTGGTGAAACTTCTTTCTAAAAAATATATTCCGTTTTGAAATATAAAAAAAATTGAATTAACAACTATTAATTCATTACCAGTAACCATTAATAGCTTTTATTCTTTGGGAAAAATATTCTATTTTTTGATCTGCATTTTTACCTAAAATTTCAAAACTCTTTTCTAAAACTTGTTCAATTACGTTTATCATTGGTGCCATATTATATAATCTATTCATTTTTAAAATAGGGACTTCTACCACAAAATCAGAGTGTTGAGCTAGAGGAGAAAGATTATTATCTGTAAAAGATAGTGTCTTTATTTTCATAGATTGAGCGGTCTTAATTAATTTTACAGTTTCGCTTGAGTATGGAGTTGTTGAAAAAGCTACTAATAAATTATTTTTACCAAAATGAACAAAATCTTGTGCGGCTGAAAGTCCTGAGTCAGGCATTAAATAAAAATTGTCAAATACCATTCTCCCCATATAATTCATATATAGCGCAAAAGATTTTGCGCTTCTAAAACCAGAAATATAAACCTCATTTGATTCGGTTAAAACTTTAGCTGCAAGTTCAATTGAGTTTTTTATATTGTTTTCATCTATAATATCCAAATCTAATTTTGGGTTTTTTTTTATATTTGGATAACATTCTAGACGTACAGCTAATTGAAAATCTGAATAACCTGTATACCCCCATAATTTATTAAGTCTAGAAACAGAAAGAGCAGAAACATCTGCTTTTTTTGCTGTTTCTCTTATTGTTTGAAAAGGAATTTCATTTAAGTTCAATAGAATGGAATTACTAGCTTGTTTTAATTTAGGAGTTAAGTTGTTGTGATGTAATTTAATTTTATCAATTAATTTCATCATGCAATCCTTGAATAATAGTTATATTACATATGTAACATTTTATTTTAAAATATAACAATTGTTTTTTATATTCGTTGTTGTAGTGTAATGTACATTATTAATTCAATATGGGAGGAATATTATGAATTTTAAAAAACTAATAGTGGGAGTAATAGTTGCAGGCTTTGCAGCTATAACAATGACTGAAGCATCTGCTCAAAAGTTTGTGTCTATAGGTACAGGCGGAGTTACTGGCGTTTATTATCCAACTGGCGGAGCTATTTGCAGACTAGTTAACAAGGATAGAAAATCACATGGTATACGCTGCTCTGCAGAATCAACCGGTGGTTCAGTATATAATATTAATACTGTTCGTGCTGGCGAATTAGAATTTGGAGTTGCTCAATCTGATTGGCAATTTCATGCCTATCATGGAACGTCAAAATTTAAAGATAAAGGTAAATTTAGTAAACTTCGTGCTGTTTTCTCAGTCCATCCAGAACCATTCACGTTAATTGTGAGAAAAGATTCTGGGATAACTTCTTTTGAGGGATTAAAAGGGAAAAAAGTTAACGTTGGAAATCCTGGTTCTGGACAAAGAGCTACAATGGAAGTTGTAATGGAATCATTCGGAATGAAAATGAGTGATTTTTCTTTAGCTGCCGAACTTAAAGGTTCTGAAATGGCACAAGCCATTTGTGACGGCAAGATAGAAGCAATGATTTATACAGTAGGACATCCTGCAGCCGCGGTTAAAGAAGCTGCATCTAGCTGTGACGTTCAATTAGTTTCTGTAAAAGGAGCTCCTATTGATAAATTAATTAAAGACAACTCATTTTATAGAGTAGCCGAAGTTCCAGCAGGCATGTATACAGGATCTCCTAATAAAACAACTACATTTGGTGTAGGAGCTACTGTTATAACATCTTCAGACGTATCTGAGAAAGTTGTATACACAATTGTAAAAGCAACATTTGATAACTTTTCTGACTTTAAAAAGTTGCATCCAGCATTTAAAAATTTGAATGAGAAACAAATGATTAAAGATGGATTATCTGCTCCCCTTCATCCTGGAGCTATTAAATATTATAAAGAACGTGGTTGGATGTAATAAAATTGCGCAGACGTTTGTAATGTCTGCGCTAAAATATTTATATTAATAATTTTATTGTAATTGATAAAACGTCTTGCATAGAAATCTAATAATATGAAGTACTTTAAAGCAATTTCATCTCCTCATAAATATAATCAACGAGAACCATCCTTTGGTAAGGTTATTTCTTTAATTTGTATAATATGGTCATTATTTCAACTTTGGATTGCCTCAGATTTCCCTTTTTATTTAAGTGCCCTAACTAAATTAAATTTAGTTTTTAATGGGCAAGAAGCTAGACAAATACACTTAGCCTTTGGCTTAGGGTTATGCTTGTTAGCTTATCCAGTCATAAATAAAATCAACCCATACGTAGATAAATTAAACCAATTCATATTAGCTTTTCTTGCTGTTTCGGCTTGTTTGTATTTATATATATTTAAATTAGATATTTCTAATAGAGCAGGGTTACCAACTAATTTTGATGTATTCTTTTCAATTACAGGGATCTTATGCATAGGAATTGCTGTTTACAGATCTCTTGGATTACCATTATTAGTAGTAGCTAGTTTATTTATATTCTATGTCATGTTTGGTCATCTTGATTTTATTCCTGAAACAATGAAATGGAAAGGAGCTTCCCTTAATAAAGCTTCTTGGCATTTTTGGATGCAAACAGAAGGAGTATTTGGCGTTGCTTTAGGAGTATCAACTTCTATGATCTTTTTATTTGTCCTATTCGGAGCTTTATTAGAAAAATCTGGTGCTGGAAATTATTTCATTAAACTATCTTTCGCTGCCTTAGGACACCTTAGAGGAGGCCCAGCAAAAGCAGCTGTTGTTGCTTCTGGATTGTCTGGTATTTATTCAGGATCATCAATTGCCAATGTAGTCACTACTGGAACATTTACAATTCCACTTATGAAAAAAACTGGTCTCTCTGCTGAAAAAGCTGGGGCTATAGAAGTAGCATCTTCTACTAATGGTCAATTAACACCTCCTGTTATGGGAGCTGCAGCCTTTTTAATTTCAGAGTTCACAGATGTTAGCTACTATGAACTTATTAAATACGCGGCTTTGCCTGCACTTGCATCATATGTTGCTCTTTTTTATATTGTACATCTTGAAGTAATAAAATTAGGCTTAACGGGTCTTAAAAGAGATACTCCATCAAAGTCTTTTTTAAGAAAATTTACAGGATTTTTAATTGGCTTTATAATAGTTAGCTTGCTGGGAACTATTATAAATATTTTATTCTCTTGGACAAACAACATTGATCCAATCATAACATTTATATCAGCTGTTATTATTTTTATTAGTTTCTATATTTTTTTTATATGGCGCGCATCTAAAAACCCTGACTTAACTTTAGGTTTAAATGATGAAGAAATGAAAAATTTGCCTACTGTTCAATCTATAGCAATCACCGGTTATTATTATCTTTTACCAATCATTGTATTATTATGGTGTGTTTTAGTTAGTAGATTATCACCTTCCCTATCAGCTTATTGGGCAAGCCTGTCTATTATTTTTGTATTATTAACTCAACGACCATTAAAAGCTTTTTTTAGAAAGCAACATATAAGTTATAAATTATGGAAAAATGGTATTTACGACTTGCTTCAAGGCTTAGAAAAAGGTGCGAAAAGCATGATTACTATTGCAATAGCAACTGGAATAGCTGGAGTTATTATTGGCACTGTATCATTAACTGGAGCACATCAGTTTATAGGTGAATTTGTAGAAAATGTTTCATCAGGTAATTTAGTTGTTATGCTTATCCTAGTAGCTTTTATGAGCTTAATATTAGGAATGGGTCTTCCTACGACTGCAAACTATATTGTTGTTTCTTCATTGATGGCACCCGTCATAGTTATGGTAGGGGCTCAAAATGGGTTAATTGTCCCTTTAGTAGCAGTACATCTTTTTGTATTTTACTTTGGTATTTTAGCCGATGACACTCCTCCTGTTGGATTAGCTGCTTTTGCTGCAGCAGCAATATCAAAAGGGGATCCTATAAAGACGGGTATACAAGGTTTTAGTTATGATATCAGGACCGCCATACTTCCATTTATGTTTATTTTTAATACTGATATTCTTTTAATTAATGTTAATTTTTTTGATGGAATAATAGTTGTTATTACAGTTATTCTTGCGATGCTAGCTTTTTGTTCAGCAATTCAAAATCATATGTTAGTTAAGAATAAATTATATGAATCAATATTGCTTATTGTAATTGCGTTTAGCCTCTTTAGGCCTGATTTTTGGCTAGATAAAGTCCAATCGCCCTTCATTGAGTTCCCAGGAAACAAAATTGTTCAATTAATTACAAATGATAAATCACCTATTAACTTATCTGGAAATATCTCCGTTAGAGTAGAGTTTTTAGGGCCTGATTTTGATAATCCAGAAAAATTAATAAAAAGAAATTCAATCATTATATTTAATGAAAAACTAAACATTGATGAAAGAATAAAAGATGCCGGATTGATTTTAAATATTCAAAATGGAGAAGCCTTAATTGAAGAGCCATTACCTGGAAGTGCTCTATTTCAAGAAATGAGAACTTTTGACTTTTATGCGGATCAACCAGTTGTTTTGAAAACAATTTATATTAAAAAAACTGATAGATTAATGAAAGAGATTTTTTACCTACCTTCTTTGTTGATATTAATTTTAATATACTTCAATCAATATACACGAAGGAAAAAACTAAAAAAGGAAGCTTAAATGAAAACTAGCCATGTTTTCCCTCGCCATACTAATTATGATTTACCTTTTGCAGTTAAAGGTGATGGCTGTTATATAATTGATAAAAATGGTAAACGATATCTTGATGCCTCAGGCGGAGCTGCTGTTTCATGTCTTGGTCATTCTGATGAAACTATTAGAAAAGCTATAATTAAACAGACAGAAGAATTAGCATTTGCACACACTTCTTTTTTTACCAGCGATCCTGCAGAAAAATTAGCAACTCTTCTAGCTAACAATTCTCCTGAAGGTATCAATAAAGTATATTTTGTTTCAAGTGGATCAGAAGCTGTGGAAGCATCTTTAAAATTAGCCAGACAATATTTTGTTGAAATTGGTGAACCTGAAAGACATCGAATTATTTCTAGAAAACAAAGTTACCATGGAAACACATTAGGTGCTCTTGCTGCGGGAGGAAATATTACACGTAGAACCTACTTTGAAAAAATTATGCTTGAAACTAGTTCGATTTCTCCTTGTTATCCATACCGTAATAAAAATAATAATGAAACTGAAACGGAATATGGATTAAGAGTCGCTAATGAACTTGAAGATGAGATAATAACTCTTGGCGCAAAAAATGTTATGGCTTTTATTGCAGAAACAGTTGTTGGAGCTACAGCTGGCGCAGTAACGGCTGTACCAGGTTACTTCAAGCGTATTCGAGAAATATGTGACAAATACGGCATTTTACTCATTCTTGATGAGGTGATGTGTGGAATGGGAAGAACAGGTTCATTATTTGCATG
>TARA_B110000285_G_C15142279_1_pt1 | contig 10057 bp, 9 predicted proteins | sample TARA_B110000285 | Tara Oceans TARA_B110000285 (sample SAMEA4397756) | marine metagenome | biome: Polar Biome; feature: [SRF] surface water layer (ENVO:00010504); material: water (ENVO:00002006), including particulate matter (ENVO:01000060) such as... | depth 5 m
TTTATGTAACAACTTAATAAAGTGCTAACATACGAGCGTAAACGTTAGGCTGCATTGAAATAATCTCAAAAAAAGTGTGTTTATCACGCAACTTGTACTTACCTTTAGCGTTAGTAACGTTAAGCAGGATTTAATGATAAAAGAATTTGGAGATAAAAAGACGGAAAAAATTTGGAATGGAATCCGGTCTAAAAAGCTTCCGAGTGAAATTCAAAATGTAGGTAGAAGGAAACTTAGGATGTTAAATAATGCATTTGACATAAGTGACCTCAGGGTGCCACCTGCCAATAGATTTGAAAAGCTCAAAGGTAATTTGTCTGAATATCATAGCATTCGAATTAATAACCAATGGAGGATTATTTTTAAGTGGCTCAATGATGACGTCTATGAAGTGAAAATTGTGGATTACCACTAAACAAGAAGTATTATGGAAAGATTAGAAAACATACATCCCGGAGAAATATTAAGAGAAGAATTTTTATCCCCTTTAAGTATTTCGGCATATCGATTAGCTAAGGATACTTTCTTACCACAAACTAGAATTAGTGAGATTCTTAAAGGTAAGAGACGAATTACAGCTGATACTGCATTACGCTTCTCCAAATTTTTTGGAACCACTGCTAAATTCTGGCTTGGATTACAAGACGATTTCGATTTGGAGGAACAAAAACTACATAAAGAACAAGAATTGAATAACATCAAACCTTTAGAAGGAAACGCAGCCTAACATCACCTATATTTCACCTCAAATCTCGCTTCGAATGATCAATCATTCAAACTCGCAAGTCCTTACTCCGAAATAAAACTTCTCAATAGGTTTTATAAAAAAAATACATATATTTGCACTGCAATGAAAAACAGAAACATTATAACATCTATTATCGACATCGTGATTATTAGTCACGGAAGATGAGGATGCGTATAAATTAAATATATTTATTAAAAGCCATCCAATTAGGATGGCTTTTTTTTGATTAAAATTTCAGAATAAACAAACAATGAAAACACAAAATTTAAATTCAATCAACTTGATGACTACTATAATAAGCAACATTATTATTTGCATTATCATTTTACCCCCGCGGTGAGAATGGAATTATATTGAAATAATATAAAAGCACTTCTCAATAAATGAGAAGTGCTTTTTTTTGACTAAAAAATTAATAAAACAAAATATAACAATGTATTACAACAATGAAACCCAAATATTTTTGGATGGCGAATGGGTAAAGGCCCAGAATGGGAAAACAAACTTGTACAGTCAAACGCTACATTATGGAGCTGGTGTTTTTGAAGGAATTAGATCTTATAAAACCGATAAAGGTGCTCATATTTTTAAATCTAAAGAACATTTTGAACGCTTGCATTATTCGGCTGAAAAAATGCACATCAAACTGAAATATTCAGTAGAGGAATTAACCGCTTTAAGTTATGAATTGTTAGAAAAAAACAACTTGGAAGATGCTTATATCCGCCCATTGGTTTATTTAGGCGAAAATATGTCTCTTCAACCCACAGAAGATGTTCACGTAATGCTTTGCGCTTGGGAATGGGGAAGATATTTAGGCAATACGCAACTCAAATTAATGACTTCATCTTTCCAGAGACCTAACCCAAAATCTTGTTTTGTAGAAGCCAAAGTAAGCGGTCATTACACCAATTCTATATTGGCAACTACCGAAGCGAAGCAAAAAGGTTTTGATGAAGCTTTACTTTTGGATATGAACGAAAATGTGGCCGAAGGACCTGGAGCAAATTTCTTTTTTGAAAAAGACGAAAAATTATTTACAGCTCCATTGGGAAATATCCTTTCTGGTATAACACGACAAACTATTTTTGAATTAGCAGAAGATTTAGGTTTTGAAGTAGTAGAAAAGTTTTTTAAAGTTGAAGAAGTCTATCAGGCAGATGGAGCCTTTTTCACAGGAACGGCAGCAGAAGTTGCTGCAATTGGAAGTTTGGACAATCACAGTTTCAATTTGCCTTGGGAAAAAACTTTAGGCTATCAATTGGAAGACGCTTATCAAAAATGTGTTCATATAAAATAAATAAAAATGGAATTAAATAAATACAGCAAACGCGTAACTCAAGACGATTCGCAACCAGCTGCAAAAGCAATGTTGCACGCAATTGGTTTAACCAAAGAAGATTTCAAAAAAGCTTTTGTAGGAATTGCCAGCACTGGTTATGAAGGCAATCCGTGCAATATGCACTTAAATGATTTGGCTCTTGAAGTGAAAAAAGGAACAAAAAACGCCAATTTAGTCGGCTTAATTTACAACACCATTGGCGTGAGTGATGGAATTTCTATGGGAACTCCCGGGATGAGATATTCCTTGCCATCAAGAGATGTAATCGCAGATTCTATGGAAACAGTAGTGGAAGGAATGTCTTATGACGCATTGGTAACAGTTGTTGGTTGCGATAAAAATATGCCTGGTGCATTAATGGCAATGCTCAGAACAAACCGACCAGGCGTTTTGGTTTATGGTGGAACTATCGCATCTGGTTGTCACAAAGGCAAAAAACTGGATGTAGTTTCTGCTTTTGAAGCTTGGGGACAAAAAGTTGCAGGTAAAATGGATGAAGAAGAATATCAAAATGTAATAGAAAAAGCATGTCCTGGAGCGGGTGCTTGTGGTGGAATGTACACAGCAAACACAATGGCATCTGCCATTGAGGCTTTAGGAATGTCATTGCCTTATAATTCTTCAAACCCTGCATTGGGGAAAGAGAAAAAAATTGAAAGCATAAAAGCAGGTGAAGCAGTTAGTTTATTGCTTGAGAAGGACATTAAACCAAAAGATATTGTCACCAAAAAAGCATTAGAAAATGCCATAAGGTTAGTTACAATAATGGGCGGCTCTACCAATGCTGTATTACACTTTTTGGCTATTGCAAGAACAGCTGAAGTTGATTTTACTTTGGCAGATTTTCAAAGAATTTCAGACACGACACCTTTTTTAGCAGACTTAAAACCAAGTGGACAATATTTAATGGAAGATGTTCACGCAATCGGAGGGATTCCTGCCGTTCTAAAATATTTATTAAAAAATGGATTATTACACGGAGATTGTTTAACCGTAACAGGAAAAACTTTAGCAGAAAATCTTGAAAATGTTCCTGACTTAAAAGCGGGTCAACAAATTATAAAACCATTAGAAAATCCTATAAAAGAAACTGGACATTTAAGAATCCTTAGAGGGAATTTATCGCCCAAAGGTGCTGTAGCAAAAATTACCGGAAAAGAGGGTTTTCAATTTAGTGGAACAGCAAAAGTATTTGACTCTGAGTATGATGCCAATGATGGCATTAGAGATGGAAAAGTTGTAAAAGGAGATGTTGTGGTAATACGGTACGAAGGTCCAAAAGGTGGTCCTGGAATGCCAGAAATGCTAAAACCTACTGCTGCTATTATTGGTGCAGGTTTGGGAAATGATGTTGCCTTAATAACTGACGGTAGATTTTCAGGTGGAACACACGGCTTTGTTGTCGGGCACATTTCGCCAGAGGCACAAGTTGGTGGACCCATTGCTTTTGTACAAAATGGAGATAAAATAACCATTGATGCTATAAAAAACAGCATTGATTTTGATGTGAGCGAAGAAGAATTAGCAAAACGAAAAACCAACTGGAAACAACCAGATTTGAAACACAAAAAAGGCGTGCTGTATAAATATGCACGAACGGTTTCGTGTGCATCTGAAGGCTGTGTAACAGATGAGTTTTAATTAAAAAAAACCATAAAAAATGGAAAAATTAGCAATAAAAACGAAAATAAAACAACAAGTAATGACTGGCTCACAAGCCGTAGTTCATTCATTAATAGCAGAAGGTGTAGATTTAATCTTTGGATATCCCGGCGGAGCAATTATGCCCGTTTATGACGCACTTTATGATGTAGAAGATAAATTAACACATATTTTGACTCGACACGAACAAGGCGCAACACATGCAGCACAGGGTTATGCCAGAGCAACAGGAAAAGTAGGTGTTTGCTTAGCTACTTCAGGTCCTGGAGCTACTAATTTAATAACTGGAATTGCAGATGCGCAAATAGATTCTACGCCTTTGGTTTGTATTACTGGGCAAGTTTCGAGTAACTTATTAGGCACAGATGCTTTTCAGGAAACAGATATTATTGGTATTTCTATGCCTGTTACCAAATGGAATTTTCAAGTAACACGAGCAGAAGAAATTCCATTTGCCTTAGCGAAAGCTTTTTATATAGCAAGAACCGGAAGACCAGGCCCTGTTTTGGTTGATATTACCAAAGATGCTCAATTTGAAACACTTGATTTTGAGTATAAACCTTTTAAAGGAATGAGAAGTTATGTGCCGACCCCTCAATTAGATTTAGAGAAAGTAAAAGAAGCCGCAGCATTGATTAATTCAGCCAAAAAACCACTTGTTTTGTTTGGACAAGGTGTGCTTTTGGCCGAAGCCGAAAAAGAATTTAAAGCATTTATAGAAAAAGCAGGTTTGCCTTCTGCTTGGACAATTATGGGATTGTCAGCCTTAGACTCTGGCCATAATTTAAATGTGGGAATGTTGGGGATGCACGGTAATTATGCACCTAATAAATTAACCAATAAATGTGATGTATTGATAGCTGTAGGAATGCGTTTTGACGACCGTGTTACAGGCGATTTAAGTAGATATGCCAAGCAAGCAAAAGTTATACATTTGGAGATAGATCCTGCGGAAATAGACAAAAATGTAAAAACAGATGTTGCAGTTTTGGGAAATGCCAAAGAAAGTTTAAGTGCATTAACAGAATTAATTAGTGAAAACGAACACAAAGATTGGTTAGCGAAATTCAAATATTTAGAAAAAGAAGAATTTGATAACGTTATTAATGAAGAGCTAAATCCCAAAGCAGAATTAATGACTATGGGCGAAGTGATGAACAAAATAAACCTTCATTCCGACCAAAAAAATATCATTGTAACAGATGTAGGGCAACACCAAATGATAGCTTGCCGATATGCTAAATTTAAACAAACTCGTTCTTTAATAACTTCTGGTGGATTGGGAACTATGGGTTTTTGTTTACCTGCTGCTATTGGTGCAAAAATGGGAAAACCAGATGTACAGGTCATTGGAATTATAGGTGATGGTGGTTTTCAAATGACAATTCAAGAATTAGGGACCATTTTTCAGTTTAAAACTGCTGTAAAAATTGTGGTATTAAATAATGAATTTTTAGGAATGGTAAGGCAATGGCAAGAGTTGTTTTTTGAAAAAAGATATGCCTCAACTACAATGGTCAATCCAGATTTTCAAACGATTGTAAAAGGTTATGGCATTAAAACAAAAAAGATAGAAAAAAGAGAGGATTTAGAAGAAGCGGTAAAGGAAATGTTGGCACACGAAGGTTCTTATTTTCTTGAAGTGATGGTTGGAAAAGAAAATAATGTGTTTCCAATGATAGCAACTGGTGCATCTGTTTCAGAAATAAGATTAAAATAAAATTATGGGAAAGATAAGATTTACAATATCGGTATTTACAGAAGATGTAGTGGGAATACTCAATAGAGTGTCAATAATTTTTACGAGAAGAAAAATAAATGTGGAAAGTATTGCCGCATCTGAAAGTGAAATTAAAGGAATTTACAGATATACGATTGTTATAACAGAAACGGAAGATCAAGTTAAAAAAGTGGTTGGTCAATTAGAAAAACAAGTAGAAGTGGTGAAAGCCGTTTTTCATCCTGATGATGAAATTGTGCACCAAGAAATCGCATTGTATAAAGTAAAAACGGGTATTTTGACTTCTGGCGGAAACGCAGAAAAAATTGTGCGTTCACATAATGCCAGAGTTTTATCGGTAGAAACGGAATTTACGGTTTTAGAAAAAACGGGACACAAAGAAGAAACACAACAATTATTTGACGATTTAAAACCTTTCGGAATTTTAGAATTTGTACGCTCTGGAAGAGTTGCCATCACCAAACCAATGAAAACATTATCCTCAATAATAGAACAATTAGAAGAATTAGTAAAAAATTAAAAAAAATGGAAAATTATTTCAATACATTATCATTACGAGAGCAATTAGCACAATTAGGAAAATGCGACTTTATGGATGCCTCAGAATTTAGCAATAGCGTAACTGCTTTAAAAGGAAAAAAGATTGTAATTATAGGTTGTGGCGCACAAGGATTGAACCAAGGTTTGAATATGCGAGATTCTGGCTTAGACGTTTCTTTCACTTTAAGAGAAAGTGCCATAAAAGAGCAAAGACCATCTTATAAAAATGCGCATGAAAACAAATTTATTGTTGGAACTTATGCAGAAATGATTCCAACAGCAGATTTGGTCATCAACCTCACACCTGATAAACAACATACAGATGTTGTCAACAAAGTGATGCCATTAATGAAAAAAGGGGCAACACTATCCTACTCTCATGGGTTCAATATTGTGGAGGAAGGAATGAAAATAAGAAAAGATTTAACGGTGATAATGATGGCTCCAAAATCGCCAGGTTCAGAATTGAGGGAAGAATACAAAAGAGGTTTTGGTGTCCCAACTTTAATTGCTGTTCACCCAGAAAACGACCCGAAAAATGAAGGGTTGGAATTAGCAAAAGCTTATGCAGTTGCCACAGGTGGCGATAAGGCTGGCGTACTACATTCTTCATTTGTAGCTGAAGTAAAATCAGATTTAATGGGCGAACAAACTATTCTTTGTGGTGTGTTGCAATCTGCCTCTATTTTATGTTTCGATAAAATGCTCAAAAAAGGTTTAGATGAAAGTTATGCTGCAAAATTGGTTCAATATGGTTGGGAAACTTTAACAGAAGCCTTAAAACACGGAGGTTTAACTAATATGATGGACAGACTTTCTAACCCATCAAAAATAAAAGCCTATGAATTGGCCGAAGAATTAAAAATCATTATGACGCCTTTATTCCATAAACATATGGACAATATTATGTCTGGTGATTTTTCTAAAGGAATGATGAAAGATTGGGAAAATAACGATAAAGATTTGTTGAACTGGCGAAAAGCAACAGGCGAAACCGTTTTTGAGCAAACAAAAGCCACAGACGAATTAATTAGTGAGCAAGAATTTTTTGACAATGGAACTTTATTGGCGGCTTTCTTAAAAGCTGGCGTAGAATTGGCTTATGAAACAATGGTAAATTCAGGAATAAAAGCAGAATCTGCCTATTATGAATCACTGCATGAAGCACCATTAATTGCTAATACAATAGCACGAAAAAAACTATATGAAATGAACCGAGTTATTTCAGATACAGCAGAATACGGCTGTTATTTATTTGATCACGCTTGTAAACCATTGTTAGCCGATTTTATGCAAAATGTAGATTCCAATTTAATAGGCAAACCATTTTTAACAGATAACCAAGTGGATAATAAAAAATTAATAGCAGTAAATCAAGCTTTGAGAAATCATCCAATAGAAAAAATAGGTGCGATTTTGAGAACTTCTATGAGCGCAATGCAAAAGCTAAAATAATGACCACAGAAACTCAACATATTACTTTAGAAAACGTGAAAAAAGCAGCATCTCTTTTAAGAGATGTTGTTTTGGAAACGCCATTACAAAAAAATCAGTATTTATCTGAAAAATATGAGGCAAATATTGTTTTTAAACGAGAAGATTTACAAGAAGTTCGTTCTTACAAAATAAGAGGAGCTTATCATAAAATTTCATCATTAACTGCCGAAGAATTAGAGCAAGGAGTCGTTTGTGCCAGTGCAGGAAATCACGCTCAAGGTGTTGCTTTTTCTTGTAAAGCAAAAAAAACAAAGGGTGTTATATTTATGCCAACGACTACACCCAGTCAAAAAATAGAACAAGTAAAAATGTTTGGCGGAGATTATGTAGAAGTGGTTTTAATTGGCGATACTTATGATGATGCTTCTGATGCAGCCACAGATTATTGCAAAGAAAAAAAGATGTCTTTTGTACATCCTTTTCACGATATAAAAGTAATAGAAGGACAAGCAACCATTGCTTTAGAAATATTAGCACAAAGCAAAACACCTGTAGATTATTTGTTTTTGCCTGTTGGTGGTGGTGGTTTGGCTGCTGGTGTTTCCAGTATATTTAAAGAACTTTCTCCCAACACAAAAATTATAGGTGTTGAACCAAAAGGCGCACCTTCCATGTCTGTTTCTATAACTAATGGACTTAACACAAAAATAGAAAACGTAGATAAATTTATTGATGGCGCATCTGTTAAAAAAGTAGGCGATTTAAACTTTGAAATTTGTAAAGAAAATTTAGACGAAATGGTAACCGTTCACGAAGGGAAAGTCTGCCAAACTATTTTAGATTTGTACAATAAAAACGCCATTGTGGTGGAACCTGCTGGTGCTTTAACCACGGCAGTTTTGGGCCAGTTTTCTACTGAAATAAAAGGCAAAAATTTAGTTTGTTTAATTAGTGGCTCAAATAATGACATCACCCGAACAGAAGAAATAAAAGAACGTGCTTTGCTTTATTCTGGACACAAACATTATTTCATCATAAAATTTCCGCAAAGAGCAGGTGCTTTACGAGAGTTTTTAAATGATATTTTAGGGCCAAATGATGATATTACCCATTTTGAATATTCCAAAAAACACAACAGAGATTCAGGTCCAGCCATTGTTGGATTGGAAATAAAAAATCCAAGCGATTTAGACGAACTGATTCTAAAAATGAAAACAAAAAAATTCTTTGGAGAATACTTGAATGATAAGCCAGATTTGTTTCAAGTTTTGATTTAGCAAAAGCAAACTATAAAAATAGAAATGATTATATTTACTATAAGTAAGCACACAAAATATTTGTAGTGCATAGCACCCTGCGGGATGCAAACGCACGGTACACAAAACATTGGGCTTCATATAAAATTAATGACCGAAGAAATGAAAAAAGCTCTAATTAGTGGTGGAACTTCTGGAGTTGGGCTCTCTATAGCTAAGAATTTAATTGCTTCCAACTATAAGGTAGTATTAATTGGAAGCAATGGCCCAAAAGGAAAGCTTATTGAAGCTTCTTTTAATGAAAAATATCCTAAACAAGTTGAATTTGTTCAATTAGATTTAAGCAATCTAAGGGATACTAAAGAATTTACAACTGATTTTATCAGTAAAAATGTGAAGTTGGATTTACTAGTTAATACCGCTGGCATATTTTCCCCCAATAGAATAGTAACAAATGAAGGTTTTGAAAAGACTTTTGCTGTTGGCTATTTAAGTGCTTATCTTCTTTCTACTCAACTTGCTGGTATCCTAGAAAAATCAGAATATGGAAGAATAGCAAATGTATCTGGAAGCAAATCCCTGATTATTAAGAAAAAGCTAGATTTCGACGATCTAACCTTTTCTAAGAATTACAGTATGATTAATACAGCCATTGCCACCATACATGCAAAAACAGTGCTTACAGAAATTTTAGCAGAAAAATATGTAAATCAAGGTATTGATGTTAATTCATTCCACCCTGGTGTAGTTAAATCAGATTTGGCGAAAAATTTAGAATGGTGGAAGCGTATGCTTTTTTCGATTCCTGAGTTGTTCTTTGGAAAGGAAAGTACTAATGGGATTTTTGTTTCTAGCTCCCCTACACTCAACAAAGTTACAGGTAAGTATTTTATAAAAAAGGAGCCTATCGAGCTCAATTTCGAAAAAGGATACAAACAGAAATTACAAGAGCAAACAGAACAATTATTGGCAAAAATATAATGAATCAAACTCTCTTTACTGATGGTTTTAATGAAACGGAAAAGGTTAAGGTTTAGGTTTAAGTAAGAACATAAAAAAGCCGAACATTTCTGAACAGCTTCTTATTAAATATGTGATTTAGATTACTCAACTTTAAACACCTTCTCAGCAGTACCATCTGAGTAGATATAAATAAGAGGTGTGTTAGGCTTGTATAGTGTTTCTTGGAGTTGCTACATTTGAATGGACACTCGAAAAACAACAAAAACCCTTAACTAGTTGACAGCTAAGGGTTTCTGTTGTTTTAGTTGCTCTCCCTCTAGAACCAGAACCCTAGAGCTAAACACCTTTGATAGCAAGGAATACAGACC
>TARA_B110000285_G_scaffold7206_2_pt1 | contig 10056 bp, 11 predicted proteins | sample TARA_B110000285 | Tara Oceans TARA_B110000285 (sample SAMEA4397756) | marine metagenome | biome: Polar Biome; feature: [SRF] surface water layer (ENVO:00010504); material: water (ENVO:00002006), including particulate matter (ENVO:01000060) such as... | depth 5 m
CTGCTACTGTGCCTCCTTCTTCGTCCTGTTCTTCGTCCGCATGAAAAAAACAATAGATTAATAATGTGTTATACAAATATGTGTTGTGCAAATTTGACCTATATAAAAGAGTTGGATAAACAAAATGTCAAATACCAGAAAAGAATCTCGAATAATGTATAACCAATATGTCCACAAGCTTGCGCACGACGCTAAAATGATGCTGGAAGCTCTTAAACATGTCCAACTGTCCGCGGTCAGTGACGAAGACTCCGCGGTCAGTGACGCCGACGACGACGCATTCGAGTTTGATGGAAAAATGTATTACTACCATCCTCCTAACATCGGGAATAGAGTGAGAGTATTGTGGGAATTAACTCCTAGTGTAGGTTCTAACATAAAACGACACTTTTTTGAGGGGATAATCCATAAAAAATTCAAAAAGAATGGTAAGAATAGGTATGTGATCAGGTACGACGACGGTACAGATGCTGAGGATTTTTTAAATATCGCAGATTTCCCCATGAAATGGAATTTTGAATTATGACAATGAAGACCAACATGGTCTTTTTCACCTTAGAAAAGTGTCGCAGAAAGTGATCCCGAATTGGAAAGACAATATTTAGAGTCTACATTTGATGCATACATCAAAGCAAAATACAATAGCAATAAAACATATACCAAAAAAGATTTTCGATTCAAACTAAAAGAAAAAGATTAATCTGTTTTTCTTGTTGATTGAATACAACAACACGTCGCCAAAAATACGGTCAACGAATAATCGTAAATTAACTGTATGTAATCGACTCTGTATGACAGTTGCAATAACGTTGACGCGCAAAAATAGATAATTGACCACGCAACGACGTATGTAATTGAATCTCTCTTATTATTATTGTACAACAGGATCCACAAAAGAATTTGTATAATGTTAAACAAAAAACTGTAAAACAGAGGTTTTTCCCCGAAGCCACCATCTTCTATTAATGATAACACAATATGTGCATGCAATGCGGTGTTAATAATTCCCAATGTGTATATACCGATATTAGATGTACCCGAGACTTTGGGATGATATTGTTGATGACATAATTCGCATTCGGTTTTTCCGCTGATTTCTATCCATTTTTGAACACATTTAATATGTACTTTACCTTGCGTGCCTTTACAACCACAGACTGACGTAGTATTGCCGTCTTCTAGACAAATCCTACAAGTCATTTATCAAATAATTTTATGCCTTTTATACTTTATTTAACACCTTTTATTACATGTGTACATGTTCTAACCCGATGGCCTTTTTTGAGACACCTGGTGCATTTTGTTTTGGATTTGTGTAACCGTTTGTGCCTTGCGTTTTTATATGTTTTGCACCTGCATTGTTGTCGATGAGCAGGACATGTTTTCTGACGATGACCTATGTGTCCACACCAACCACATCTTCTTCGTTTTGATATAATGATAGGGAGTTGTGCAATAGTTCTTCGTCTTGGAGGTGGTCTTACGATTGTACGAATGGTTGAAGCAATATTTAGTTGTACTGGTGTAGGTAATGGCGCGGGTCTTTGCCGGCCTTCAACAAATCCTATTCTTGCGAGATCTCCTTTACAAAATTGATGTCCACATGGTAGTGCAATCATAACATCCTTTTTTTCCATACATATTGGGCATTCGTTTTCAGAATTGAAGAGGCGTAAACCGCACGTATTTGGATGATATTTTTTGCATATAGGACATGATGGCATTCTCACAATAACATTTTCTCGATTTAAATACCACCAAAATTAAGGTGTACATATGTTTAGTTTTTCATTTGGTACATTAAACAAATCTAACTTTTCCTCCAAATTTGAAATATAGGCGTTGCACGTACCATTCGTTAACAATGTCCTGTTTACATAATTGCACTCATTTTGAGGTCCATTTTTTAATTGTGTTTAAATCGAGAAAATGTTATTTTTGATTATGTTGTGATTAAGACGAATATGATATAAAAGGACAATATATAATTAAAAATGGAACGTTATATAGAAATGGGATTTAGTGAAAACGACTCGCAAGAGGCTTTTGAACGTTTTAATGACGATTTACACCGTGGTTGTCATTGGTTAATGGTACGCTCGACGATGGGTCACGTTCCAAAGAAATTGAAAATTCATAATGAAAAGAATACATATATTGGTTCTACTGTACGCTTCAATGGGGTCACTTGGACTATCGATGCGGTTGACTCAGTGCATGCACTTGTTTGTATGGTACGTGAAGATGGATTACCTTCTAGATGGGAGCATATGTCGGACCAACGTATTGAATGGGTCAATGTTCGTCACGAAAAGCATGATAACACGGCACCCCGTATTGCTTGGTCGCACAAAATAGGCGAGATAACAGTTTGTTCTGATTTTACAAAGTCTATAAAAAAAAAACTGACATTGAATAATGCGTTGTCAAATTATATTCGTTTTGGAAGACCAGACGAGCCTCGTTCTTCAGAATGGGAAAAGTGGCGTTTTATAACGACATTGACCCGAAACCACACTCATTGTCCTACTAGACGACGACCGCGTGAGTGTTATGGGTCTGATATTCACGATTTTCGTGTAGAATGGATGTCTTATTTTCATGTTTTGTGTGATATTCATTCAGTTACTATTGATACATTTAGTAATTGTTTGTACAATGAATCTGTTGAGGATGTTGTTTCCAACTTTCCTAAGTCTATTCGAGATTCTTTGAGAACAAAGATCGAAATTTGGAAGAATCCTGTCAAATATTTAAAAGACGAAATGAAAAGATGGAGCAGAGATTGTTTACCATTAATTATTTTCGAGTGTACCGATATTGAAAATGTCACGTTTGATGTAAAAATACACGACATGACGTTTGTAAATCCACGCGAACAAACGTCGGGGAAAAATTTCAACTTACAACGACTTTTTTTCCATTTATATGAAGATGCACGTTCGAAAACCATACCAGGTCCCATGGATAGTGGTTTTTTTAACAGTATTTTACGAGCTTCAAAGAAAAAATGTGTTCCACTAGAACCGTCCGAATCTTTCACTGGTGAATTGTTCCCATTCCAAAAGAAATGTTTGAATTGGTTGGTTGAACGCGAAACGACGTCTCCATCGTTGTCGGGATGGGGTTGGACAAAACGCGAGTTAGACGATGGGTTTACATTTTATACTTCAGTATTCGGTTATTTGTCATTAACGCCTCCAAATATGTCGTTCAGAGGCGGGTTATTAGCTCAAGATGTAGGGTTGGGTAAGACTGTGGAAATGTTAGCATTGATTACAACGCATAAGGCGAATGGTCCTACATTAATTGTTGTTCCGACGACAATGTTAAACATTTGGTTGAGTGAAGCGGCAAAATATACTCCGTCACTTAAAGTTGTAAAATTCCACGGGAGTCGTCGTACTAAAAATATGAACGAACTTCGAGCTGCTGATATTGTGGTTACAACATATCGGGTCGTCATTAATGAAACACAACAACATGTACCATCCATTGGTGCAGTACGGTGGGGTCGTGTAATTCTAGATGAGTCACATGAAATGCGCGCTATTCATTCTGCGACTAGTCAAGCTGTGTGTCGATTGTTTTCGCCGTATCGATGGTGTGTTTCAGCAACTCCTTGGCCCAAAGGATTGAAAAACATTTTATCGTCACTCTCGTTTTTTGGCGTGTCGCCATTCAAAGATGCCAATGAACCATTGACAATTAGAAGCCATTCGCTCATGTCACCAGCGTTGATGTGTTCTATCCTGAGTCATTCTACTTGGTGGCAACAAAAACGACACGTTAGAATGCAATTACCTGGCATTACAAATAAAAACGTTCATTTAAAGTACGGATATACAAATATATACCGACAATTACTATTGTCGGTACGTAAGCGTATTGAAATGGACAGGGGTGTGTCTAATAACCGTACGCGACTATTACACTACACACGGTGGTTACGCCAAGCCTCGGTTCATCCCATGTTGAACCGAATTAGTTGTTACGGAATACCCACCGAACAGGTAAGAATGCAAACGGAAACAAATTCAATGGAAACGTTTATGAATGCTCTCGGTTCAACAAAATACGACGATTCACTTCGAGATTTAATTTATTCTTGGTCACAAGGCAATGAAAAATGTTCAATATGTATGGACGCGATGGACCGTCCAACACTGACACCTTGCAACCACATGTTTTGCTTTGAATGTATACAATCTTCGTACCAGTACGACAAGAGGCGTAAATGTCCTCTTTGTAGAGAACCAGCTGGAACCAGTGTTTTGAACGAGATAACTATCGAAGAACCCAGCGAATGTCATTTAACGAATACGATATGGTGTACACAAGATATCAACGGCCAAACAGTGGAAATGGACAAGTCAGTACACGAACAAATAATGAATTCAAGTAAAGAATATGGAATAAAAATTGAACACATTGTCAATATGATACAAACGCACGATGAAAAATTTATAGTATTTACACAGTTTCATCAAACTTTGGTTAAGTTATGTACAGCTCTTACGGAAAATGGAATAGCGTATGCATCTATCGAAGGTCGCATGTCACCCCTTCAGCGCGAAAACGCAATCAAAAAATTCCAGACAGAAAAAAAAGTGCGAGTTTTTGTAATGACAACAAAAACAGCTTCTGTTGGAATTACACTAACAGCTGGTTCACAAGTAGTCTTTGTAGAACCGCTTGAAAATATACATGTTCGAAAGCAAGCAATTGGACGGGCTTGGCGAATTGGTCAACAAAACCCCGTGACTGTTACAACATTATATGCACAAGATACGATTGACTGTGCTACAGATCTGTTGACTCACGTTGGGTTTTCTGGTGTAACTGTATGAATTCGTTTCTTTCTTTTATTAATAGTTGTATTGTTTCTCTATCATTCGATTGCATAGCATTACGTATTGAATCTTCAAAATCTTGCACGTTATAATAAAAAGATAATTCAGAAATCTCCTCGGGTTTTGTTATTTTCAACATAAATGCACGATAGATTCTTTTGGCTTGTTCAGGTATTTCGTCCAACCATTGGCCAGAACTTTCCGTTATGTCTTGTCGAGTGAACGGATTTTTTGGTGGACAACGTCCTAATTCACCTAAATGCAATCCTTCTAACAATTTTGTCCTTGTTTGTTTCGAATAGGACTGAGTACTCACTAACCAGGGGTTTGCCACGAAAGCATGTGTTATACAATCAAAAAGAACGGACGGAATCTCACAAAAATCACTCAACGCAAACAACTTTTCAATAAAAATAAATCTCTTCTCTTTGAACAAATCATATGCATGTTTTTGAAATTTTTTGCGAATTATTTTTTTATCCAAGAAATAAAGTAAAGTTCCATTTTGATCCCATTTCTTAAATAATTTCCATTTCACGGTCGATGGATAAAAACGAAGTACTTCTTCCGCCGACAAGTAATCACGCTTGGACAACATCTTTTGAACAGCTTTTCGTGCCTTTTTCTCGGTGAAATTCGTTTTAGTACCCCATAAATATAATTCTACAATAGTTTTCTTTCCCGACACAGTTTCAAACGACCCATGGCGTAAATCACAGACCCAACTCCCTGTCTTGACATATTCACCGTTTGTTTCTTCGAAAACACCATCGCGTTCCCCACTGTCCCATTCACCCGTAAAAGTAATACCACTCTCTGTAGTTAACACACCCCGGCCATTATAGTCGTCTTGCAGCCAAAAACCTACGTATTTAGAACTATTGCCGTAATTCATGGTCCCATGGCCCGTTTTTAATCCATGAGACCACTCGCCGTTGTATACAGAACCATTTAAATAAATCTGTTTTCCCTTATTGTGTCGTTGTCCACGTTTCCAATATCCAACGTATAACCCAGTGTATATTGACATCAATCTCCCATGACCATGTTTATAGTTGTTTGTCCACTCACCTGTATACGTTTCATCTTGTGTGATGTAGACACCCTTACCGTGGCGATTATCGGAACACCACTGACCATTGTATACATTATTTGATATATCCGTAAATACACCACTACCGTTTTTTAAATTCCAAGAAAATTCACCTTCATACTTTCCCGCGGGTGTTACGTAGATTCCAAATGCGTGTTTTAACCCTCGAGACCAAATTCCCTTATAATAATGGGTTTCACTTATAAAAAAGTGACCATTGCCATGATATTTACCATGGCGAAATCCACCAGTATAAGTAAAATCTAAAGTGGTCAATTCGCCGTGTCCATGGTGCTTGTTATGGTGCCACCTTCCTGTGTACGTATACCCATCGCGTTTGGATTGTATCCCGTATCCATGACGCTTCCCATTTAACCATTCACCTTTGTATTTTTCATACGTATCCTTGTATAAAAATCCTTTACCTGATGGTAGGTGATTATAGCTGGCTCCTGTGTAAACACCGGTTGTACAGACTCCGTCAAGAAAAAGAGTTTCATCTCTTCTACACAATATCTTTTTATGTCCTTTCATAGTATGTTTACAATTTTTACAACGTGGTCGTTTCATTTATAATTCTAAGTAATAGTTATTATATATTCCGTGTGGGTTATTTTTACTTTTAATAGACTCCTTCAACTAATTTTTTATTCGACGCGCTGACGCTTTGGCTTGCGAACTTTAAGGGACTCCTTCGTCTTCGCATAATCGCGTTTATATGCCTCAACTACTGCAGGATTTTCGATAATTTCTTCTAAAGTTTTCAGAGAAACTGCAGGCACCGTCGTTTTTTCTTCACGTTCAAACGTAACACCACCAAGATCAGTCGACATTACGTCATTTTCACGCATGTACTGGTAAATCTTGGCGTGACGTGTTTTCTGTTCCTTGTTGTAACTCTTTAATTGTGCTCTTAATGCGTCGCCTTCGGGTATCGCGTCAAAATATTCTTGTTTAATTTGATTAAATTCTTCTGCAGTAATTGATGGCATTTCAGTATCCATTTTTTAATATTATGTTGTATTTTATTTCAAAACAATAATAATCTCAAAATATGTGTATTTATTTAGATTTTTTTGAAGTACGATGTCTGTATATGATGGACGTTCTCGGCGCCAACTTTATTCGGTTGGCGCCACATTTAATCATTTAAATATTCAAAAAACTCTTCCACCAACAACACCTACATTCGAGAGGATAGCATTATTGTCTTTGATAGGCATCATAATAGGTACGATCATTGTAGTCGTTGGAATTTCAAGCAATACACATTGGATCATATACACGGGTTTTGGAGAAATGAGTATTATTATTCTATATTTTATTTTTTTGTTTAGTTATCAAAGTTAAACAACCCATGCTCGCCAGCATAATTTGCCATCGCAAAAGTTAGGTTATGAGTATTAGCTTTTCCCATAATAGGATTCGCCCAATTATAGAATTTTTCACAGACCTCTTGAGCGCCAACTTTATCGGAATCAACAAAGGAGAGAAACTTTGCAACGATTTGGGCGGGCGTATAAATCCCATGATCACCAAATTTTGAAATGGAAGCGGGACCCATACCAGGAATTTCGTTCATTTTAAAATCCAACAATGAACGATTGACAAATTCAACAACAGTGTCAGCACGAAGAGAACTTTTAGATGGTTCGTAATTATAGGAAGACATTCTTTTTATTATATATCTCGTATGTTGTTTAAATACACATATATTCTCTACTTGAGTGGATTTACAAAATATGTTCTCTTGACCAGTGTTTGTATCCGTTAAATTTAATACAAATAATGAGTATGGTAGCAATGATAGCAAAACAAAACAACAGTCCAATTGAATGGGTTTGAACCTTTTGTTCATGTACATCATGCGAATAGTGCAGACTTCGTTTCATTTCACTATGCTTTTCATGTACCAATATTCTATTTTCTGTGAGTTTACGCGCTGTGATTTTCATGGAATCTTCAACGATACGTAAACGGTTTTTGATACTACGCAATTCGTTCTCCAGATGTGTAATGTTTGTTTTCTCTGGTTTATCAGTAACACCGTGTACAATTTGAATCATTCCCGTGTCCGTTATGGCGTGTATTTTCACAGAAAAATCGTCAATAACATCGTTAATCTCGAATTTCATACATGACGTGTAAGCAGAGTTTTTTGCGGTATCGATAGAAATAAATGTCTTCCTCAATTCAAGTAATGGATGCAGTTTAATTCTTAACCAAATATTTTTTGACGTAAACACGCCATAACATTGTCTGTCTGATGCATCACTTTCTATTCTATCATTGTGTATTCGGAGACTAAACAAATTTTTATCACCATTCATAATAGTAATACCTAATATAGAGTCATGTGATTTTTTAAAAATACGATGACTATATTTTTTCTCAAAGTTAATGAATACTTCTTTGTTAAATTTTTGTTGTATTCGACAAGAATATTCACGTTCCTGTTGTTCGGGTGATGTAAGCGTAACAACATTTTTTTGAACAGACACTTGCGGGTCACACGAAACAGGCGGCCATTCCGAAAGACATACCTTCATTAAAATAAACAACAGGAACAACATATATATTTTAAATATTATAACGGTTTAATAATCAAAGAACACGAATCCAATTTTAACAAATTGTACACTCACTATTCTTATTTTTCACAGTTTTAAAATTTAATGTCTGGAGTTCTTCACCGACTTTTGCATTTACAGCAAAATCCGTCGTCGTTGCGTTAGGACTAATTGTATTGATCTTAGCACTCAAAACTTTTGTTGACCGTGACGAAAGACTACCCGTGTTCTCACCTTCCGTAAACAATTGACAAAAAGACGGCCTGTTCCTATCAATCATGATTGATTTAACATTATGCGTAACGTCACCGTCTTCATTTGTGATAACTACGTCGTCACCATGAACGACATCCCATACGTCGTGTGTTTTAATTGCAGACATTCATTTTATATTTACGTACTTATATAGTGTTTGGTCGCTTTTCTCGACGGTGTTCAATAAGAGATTGTGATATACGCTGTCTCGCAAATGCAACTACACAACAATACCGTAAACATTTTGATAACGGTGAATGGCTTTGAAAGTCATGATAACCACTGTCTGATTCGCGACAATTTTGACGCATAGAATTTTCGACCGTTAAATAATAAGAACTTGGAGTGTTACACCAAATACACCTCATTTATAAATAATAGATTTTACTTAAATAGATATATTGAAAATTTTACGTCTCTTACGTTTTGGCTCAGGGTGCAAATAACGGTAATACGAACTGTAATGTTTCTTCGTACGCTTGCCACTTTCCGTCCACACGTATTCATCGAAATTCGTGGGACCACCGCGGAACATACGGATATTAAACCCAAGTTTACGCGTTTCTAGACATTTGACAAATTCGCGCTGGGTTGGCGGCGGTCCTTTGATCTCGATAAATTCGTTATTCGCACGAATCCAAAAATCAGGCGTATATTCCGTCTTGTCCGAAAGTTTCATCGTTGCTGGTTCAAACGACGCAACAACGCCATTTTTTTGGAATGTTTCAGCCCAAATGCCTTCCAAATTAGAACGCTTTCCATTCAAACCGTCCGATGTACATTTTGCTAGGTCGCCATCATCGACATATTGTAATTTAAACACACCCTTACCACCGACGCATTTATAACGACCCCAATAATAGGTGTCGGCACCACAACCAAACGATAGGACGTGAAATGGTTCTTTAGACGCATACACCAAGTTATTTTCACGACGTGTGCGTGGATTAATCGAAATAATGGCCGTCTTCTCGTTCACTTCATTGTGCCAAGTACGATTGTTTGTATTGGCCTTAATTGCATGTACTTTACCGTTACGAATATCAATGCAACTCTTTGTACGATGAAAAAAACCCTTTTTTTTGTGTGGAATTAATGCTGGTCTTGAAGTCATTTTTGTTTTCTTTTTGTTTCACATTGAAAATTTAACTTATGATCTAAAAATGTACTTTTCCTATATATATAAATAATTCGTTTGATAGCTTTCGTTTATCTCTCTACTCCTATGATTTACTCGACCTCTCATTTGTTATGTTTCCTTTCCCAAATATTCAGAAACTCTGTA
>TARA_B110000285_G_scaffold44225_1_pt1 | contig 10044 bp, 5 predicted proteins | sample TARA_B110000285 | Tara Oceans TARA_B110000285 (sample SAMEA4397756) | marine metagenome | biome: Polar Biome; feature: [SRF] surface water layer (ENVO:00010504); material: water (ENVO:00002006), including particulate matter (ENVO:01000060) such as... | depth 5 m
TATGAAGCAAAAGGAGAATTAATATCAAGAGACGCGGAAAAAGACAAGGTTTCTACTTTAATGGGCATGTCTCAGCAAAGACTAGGAGCTGCAAATCAAGCCAGACAAGATGCTACTAATGCTATTGTTGGAGGAATTGGCAATGTAGCTAGCGCAGCCACAGGGCTTATTCCAGGGGCAAGTACTTTTTCTCAGGTAACCGGGGGGTAAAGCTAAACAATAATATACAAAAAAAATGAATATAAATTTAGTAAAAGGCGAAGCTTTAATAGGACAAAGCAAAAGATCAACCTGGAATCAAGCTTTTCAAAAAAGCTTTGGTGAGGGGATGGAGATGATGGCTGTGCAGAAAGCCAAGAAGGCTCAAGCTGCTAAAGCTATTAATAATAAAGTTGCTGGCTATATAAACCAGTTAAGCTCAGATATTGATTTAACTGAACTAACAGACTCTCAAAACAAAGCAGTAAGTAACTACTTAGTAGACCAAAGAAACGATTACGCGGAAGCAGCTAGTAGAATAGCTAGAATAGAAGATACTTCCTCTGGGGAATATTTAGATGCTAGAGATAAGATGAACAGTATACAAAGATCTTTTAGCAATTTAGCAGGCCAATTAAACGGTTATAAAGAAGACAAAATTTCTTACCTAAAAGATTTTGACGATAGAAGAGTCTCTGATGGTAATGAAATAGGGTCTTTATCCAATGCTGCTAAATTATACACTAACGAAGGAGATATGGGGATTGGCCCAGGAGGGCAGTTAACTTTTTATAATGAACTGGAGGGTAATTACGAAAACTATTCTACAATACAAAAGCCATTTTTAAAAGACTTTAAAGCAGCTGATAGTATTCTTCAAATGAATGAATCTGTATACAATTCAGGCCAAGCGTTAAGCGGAGCTAGAAAAAACATGCTTCGTAACAAGATGAAAAACATGATTAACTCCGGAGGCAGAGATACATTATTATCTTTAGCTTCAGATGATTTTATGATTGAAGGAGGTTTAAATATACAAGACCCTTCTTTATTTGAACCAGGCAATGAAGATTTACTGTCGGATATGGTTTTAAATAGCTATATGGATGCACTTTCAGATACAGCTGCTCAAGGAGCTACGGATAAAAGACCAGCAAGAGGCAAGGGTTCTGGAGGCTTCAGTGGAGCTATGCAGGACGAAATTAATGTTTCTGGACCTGTTGTTAATAAAGCTATGCAGCTAGCTAATATGGCTACTCTAAACGTGCCCGCTAACCAAAGAGAAGAGTATACAAGTATGATTGTAGATGAAATAAACTCTATTGATCCTACGGCAAAGGAAAGACCATATATCTCAAGAGGCACTATGTACAACCTGTTTTTGCAAAATCAAAAAGAGAATGTAGAAGATGGATTTTCAGACGGACCCGAAGCCAGAGACTTTTTTAAGAAAAACTATGGGATGAGCCAAATATACAAATACAACCCATCATCTCCAGGTGAATCTAGAGGTATTGCTATTAATACAGATGTGCCCCAAGACTTATATGAGTTTTTTATAAAAAATTCCAACTTGTCATCCAAGGTTACTAATTACCATCTTGGTAAGTTTAATGAATACGCAGGCGGAAATCAAACAGTAAAAAATAAAGAAAAAAATAATACCGAAAGCTCGGGATCATACGATAATCTATAACTAAATGGAGGAATTATATAATCAATTAAATAAAGACGGTAAATACACAAAGACATTTGAAGAGTTTCAAGTGCAATTTGGTACCCCTGAAAAATCTGAAAAATTATACTCAGCCTTAAATCAAGCTGGAGATTATACAAAGTCATTTGATGATTTCAAAGTGCAATTTAATGTGCTTCCTGAAGGAGTTATAGAGCTTACTGACGAGCAAGTGGGAAAGACAAACGACTCTGCAAATGCGGATCCAGCTGTGGAGTCAGAAAACAATACGGATTCACAATCGGCAAGTGGTTTATCGGAATTAAAAGAGACTGAGCCTATATCAAACTGGCAATCAATTAAAAATTCGTTTTCTAACATGGGAGAACAAGTTGGCGATGTTTATGAATACTGGTTTGAAGACGAAGGAGCTAATGCCGCTTTAGATATAGCCACCAACAGTGTTTATAGTGCAATATCGGGTCAAGACACTATAGATGACTTTGTTAAAGAACAAGGTAAAGATTCTTGGATGGCAGAAGGTTTAGGAAGCGAAGCTACTTTGGAGGCTATTAAAAAATATGAAATTGAACAAAGCAAAACCAAAAAAACTAAAGGTGTAATAGAAAGCTTTAAAGATGGAAATATTGGAGGAGTTTTAGCGGGTACCATTAATGCTTTAACGAGTATGGTTGGGTCGGTTGCTTATGGCGCAGGTACTTTAGGAACTGGTTTCTTTATGGACTACGTTGCAGAAAACTATATAGAATACAACAAACTTAAGGCAGAAAATTTAGGCGTAACTTTGCCTGAGCTAATTACTTCAGGTGAAGCAGATAACGCAATACCAGTCGGAATGGGTGCGCTGTCTACAGGTTTAGAATTAATAGGTCTTGGTCTTATAGGAAAAGGAGTAAAGGGAGCTGTTAAGGGTAAAGGCGGTAACACAGGACTGTTAGGGTCTGCTAGCAAGTATTTAGCTGAGAAGCTTATTTATAGTAAAGGAGCTAGAGCTACTATGAATGTCCTAGGAACGGGCGCAACAGAATTTACTACAGAGATTTTACAACATGCTTCCGATCAAGTTAATCTTGAGTTAGGTCGAGTAGCAGGTACAGATGAAGAGGCTCAAATAGGTAAAACATTTATAGACGCAGTTACCAGTGAAGAAGGTTTGGAAGCGGGTATACAGGGATTCCTTGGAGGAGCAGGCATGACAACTGGATCTTATTCTGCTAAAGCAATGAACACTATAAGAAATGTAGTTGACGAAGATGCCGCTAACAAGTCTTTAATTAAACTAGGAACTCTCGAAGCGAACTTAAAAGCAGCTACAGATCCTACAGTAAGGAAAGGTATAGAGGCTCAAATAGAAGCTCAAACCATAGAAATGAGTGACTTAGTTAACAAGGGCAATGATATATATAATAGCTTAGATGACGGGAATATTTCTAAAATAGAAAACCTAAGAGACTTAGGTGACGCTGCTCTTTTTCAGGTAACAGAACTTGGTAAAAAACTTAGAAGAGGTGATATATCTCAAAAGCAATACGAACTTAGTAAAGGCGGGTTTGAAATTGAATATAAAGCTGCTCGTCAGGGATTGATTGATATGGAGCTCGACAAGAATATAGACTTTGCAAAAAAAGAAGCCGAGTCTAGAGGGTTATCTTTTAAAGTTTACGAAACAACTAAAGCTATTCAAAACGCAGTCAATAAGCTTGGTAATATATCACAAAAAGACAAAAAAGTATTTAAAGACAGCAAGGGGAACATACACGGGTTTTCTATTGGAAATAAAATATTAATAAACAAAGAAGTTGCTAAAAAAGAAGGGGCTATTAATGTAGGATCTCATGAGGTGTTACATCCTGTTTTTAATAAATTAATAGGTAACGTTGCTGAGCAAGGTAAAATTGTTAAGCAATTTAGAAAATCAATGACCTCTACGCAGCGTAGCTTTGTGGATAAGCAGATGAAAGACCGAGGTTACACTTCTCCTACTAAATATAACACAGAATATATAAATGTATTTGCAGACGCGTTACGTAAGAAGCAAATTAATTATGACAAAACTACTTTTGAAAAAATTGGAGATGCTATAGTTGGTATCTTTAAACCTAAAGGCTACGAGAATGTGTCATTTGATAACGGACAAGATGTATACAACTTTGTAAAAGAATACGACATTAGCGCAGAGCAAGGACAACTTACTGAAAAAGCTGCAAAAGCTATAGGGGATGTTGATCTTTCTGACGCTGCATTAAAAAGCGGTGAAGTACAACTTTCTAAATCAGTAGCAGAAGCAGAAGTAGCTTTACAAGAAGCTCAGGATGCAGATCCAAATGATCCTAGATACTTTGACAACTTAGACAAAGCAGAAGCTGAGTTAGATGCAGCAGAAGATGCAATTAATAATCCGCAAAAAGCTACTCCAGAAGTTAAGAAAGAAGTTAAGCCTAAAACAAAAGTAAGCAGACCTGAAAAACCTATAAGAACCACAGAGCTAGGCCCTAGGGATCCTATATCTAAAAAGATAATGGACACTTATAACGAAGGCATGGAAGGTGTCGAAAGACCTGAGTACAAAGCGAACAAGCCGCTACCAGCTTCTTTAGAAAGAAAGTTAGTGCCGTTATTTGAAGGGTACATAAATACTATTGTTCAACAAAAGTTTAAGCAATTTGCAACAGAGGCTTTAGAATTTCAAGATGCTTTATCTATACTAAGAGCTGAGGTAATTAGCGCCTTGCGTACTTATGATCCTTCTAAAAACAAGGATTTAGCTGGTTATGTAAAAAAGATAGTGCAGACTAGGCAGTCTTTAATGTTCAAAGAAGCTAATAAGGAGTTTACATCTAATTTAGACGACGCTAAAGGCGTTACGAACACCGACGATGTTCAAACTATAGATAGAAGCGGTACTGTAGAAAGAGGGCAAGCTACATTTGATGAGCTTGACATTGTTGACGATGCCTTAATTGAAGGCATTAAATCTGATCTTGAAAAAGAAATAAGAGTTAGGGTGCAGAAAGGTACATTGTCAGAAACAGTTAGCATAAAAAAAGGCAGGGAAACCTACATTGTTTCATGGCTTGAAAATTATGTTAATAAGCAATTGTTTAAAAAGTTACTAAAAAAGGTTGGTGCTATTACAGGCGTATACCCTAATGCGGTAATCCCTGGAGCATATATAGACTTTTTAAATGATCCAAAAACTTTTGACATAGTAACTAAGGCTTTACCGATTAAAAGCATTAAGAAGAGCTATGGTAAGTTATTCCCAATTGAACGAGTTGGTAGAGAATTAACAGCAGAAGGGAATCCTGTGTTTAGGATTAAACCAATCAATAAGAAAACTTTTTTAACTTATTTTGTAAAGGGTAAAAAGTCCGCAGTATTAGAAAGGCAAAAGCAATTGTTTAGAGAAATTCTTGAACCATTAGCTAAGCAAGTTGTTGCTGATTACGCTACACCTGAAAATTTAGCCCAGCTTAATTCTATTAAAGACTTAGCACTTGATACCTCTCAAGATGTTCAAGGAGGTATAATCATAGAAGCTCAATTAAACGAATTACAATCGCAGTTAGATAGATATAAAGGAGAGCAATCTGGTTTTGACATTATACAATTTAGTAAAAATGTTAATGCCGCTCAAAAAGAAAATATTACAAATGCTTTGACGCCATTGCTAAGTAAGCCGTCTGCAAATGATTTTAAAACTTCTGTTGTTGAGGATATATTAGAAGGCTTAAAAGATGTTAAAACATTTGAGGATTTAGCTAAATTAGTATGGAATGCGGGCAACACCACCCTAAGCAAAAGATCTATAAGAATGTACAGGGCTGAGTTGTTAAGTTTATTAACTAAAAAGTTAAACTATACTGATACTGTTAAATTTTTAATTAGTGCTATAAGCGCAAGTCAAAGAGTATACAAATACCAACAAAAAGTTATTGGATTTGATTATTCTTTAGCTAACTTTAAATCTTCGTTGAATGACGTTAGCGGAATTAAAGCAAAAGCGGAGGTTGCGCAACTTTTCTTAAAATACATAAGTAGGTCTATTAGAACACTTGGTTTGGATGGAATCACCAAAAATTCTGATGTATACAATCGTATATTAAAACCTATATTAAGTGACCCTACTAAATACGGATTTGATCTTGAAGTAGACAAAAAGAAGAATAGATCCTATATAAGAAAAGACGGTATTAGATTACAAGGGCTAGCAGATATTACAAATATAAAAGCTAACTTTAAAGAAAGTGTTAACACAATAAACAAAGAAGCAACAGAAGTTAGAGCTTGGCTGTTTGGAGAAGCTGAAAAGTCTATATTTGCAAAAGATACTGACGCTTTTATTGGTCTTTTATCTTTAATGAGCGCAGATCAAAGAGGTGTTATTAGAAAAATGAATTCTGCTGGTTTTGCTTTTGAAGGATTAGCCGTTAAGGATTCTGTATTGGAGCATGAAACCGAAGCTATAGAAGTGTATACTGCATGGAAAGAATATGTAGAGGGCGTAGATGGAGGAAAGACTAGGCTTAATAAAATTTTAGACGAGGCAAAGGTCAACTTAGTTTCTAAAGAGTTTGATGCTTTACTAAGAAAAATACAAAAAGAAACAGGTTTAAGAGGTATTGCTAGATACAAAGATCAAAGAGCTATAGATTTTTTAGCAAAAACAAAGTTAGTTCAGTTCTCAAAATCTGAAAACCTAAAAAAAGATAATGATTTAGGGGCTATTCAATTTAGCAAAACATTGAATAAAGCTAAAGTCATGGTTAATAAACCTGATGCTCCTGTTAAAGGTATTAGTGTTTGGGACTTTGACGACACATTAGCTACAACTAAAAGCAATGTGTTATACACAATGCCTGACGGCACTAAGGGTAAAATAGACGCTACAGAGTTCGCTTTAAATGGTGACACATTAGCCGCTAAGGGTGCTGAGTTTGATTTCAGTGAATTTAGCAAGGTTATGCAAGGCGCCAAAGGCCCCATGTTTGATAAAGCAATTGCCCGTAATAAAAAATTCGGAAATAGCAATGTATACATTTTAACTGCTCGGCCAGCGAATTCAAAATATGCTATACACGAGTTTTTAAAAGGTATCGGCTTAGATATTAAATTAGAAAACATATTTGGATTAGGTGACGGTACTGCTATCGCTAAAGCTAAGTGGGTAGTTGGAAAAGTAGCTGAAGGTTATAATGATTTTTATTTTGCAGATGATGCATATAAAAACGTTAAAGCTGTACAAGAAGTATTAGAGCAAGCAGATGTTAAGTCTAAAGTTCACCAAGCTAAAGTGCAATTCTCTAAAAACGTAGACAAAGAATTTAATAATATAATTGAAGGGGCTACTGGGATTGAGAGCAAAAGAAAGATTTCTGGCACCAAAGGCAAAGTATTAGGTAGAAACAAAGGTAGGTTTAAATTTTTTATTCCACCTTCAGCTGATGATTTTGCTGGATTACTTTACAGATTATTAGGTAAAGGTAAAGAGGGTGACGTAAACTCAGCGTGGTTTAAAGAAAGCTTGTTTGATCCTTTCGCTAAAGGCATTAGGGACTTTGAAACGTATAAGCAAGTAGCTGCTCAAACGGTAAAGCAACTTAAGAAAGGTATTAAAAATATACCCCAAGGTTTAACTAAAATAAATGAGACTGGCTTCACAAACGGTGCTGCGGTTAGAGTTTATTTATGGGTATTGAACGGGTATAGCATTCCTGATTTATCTGCTGCTGACCAAAAAGAATTGGTTAAAATAGTAAATGATAATCCAGATTTAAAAAACTTTGCTAATGAACTTGATTCCGCTTTAGATGGATACCCTGAGCCGCAAGGAGATTGGCTAGCAGGCACTATCACCACAGACGCGATTAACATGGTAAACACTGTTAAAAGAGCGGAGTTCCTAGAACAATGGCAAGCAAATGCCGATGTAATATTTTCTAAAGAAAACTTAAACAAACTTAGAGCAGCTTACGGTGATAATTACGTAGAAGCATTGCAAGATATGCTTTATAGAATGAAGACTGGTAGGAACAGACCTTCTGGATCAAATAAGTTAACTAACCAATTTATGAATTGGGTTAATGATTCTGTAGGTACAATAATGTTCTTTAACACTAGATCAGCGGTATTACAATTGCTTTCTATGACTAACTTTATTAACTGGGCAGATAATAACCCAGCAGCTGCAGCTTCAGCGTTTGCAAATCAGAAACAATTTTGGAGTGATTTTTCAATGCTATTTAATTCAGATTTCTTAAAACAAAGAAGATCTGGGTTAAAGACTGACGTAAATGCGGATGATATCGCTAGCGCTGCGGAAGGTGCTACCAATAAAGTTAAAGCTGCAATGTCAGCAATGCTTAAAGCTGGTTTCTTACCTACGCAAATGGCAGATAGTTTCGCGATTGCAATGGGTGGTGCTTCTTTTGTTAGAAACAGAATTAATAAGTATGTTAAAGAAGGTTTATCTCAAGCTGATGCTAAAGAGCAAGCGTTCCTTGACTTCCAAGAAATTGCAGAAGAAACACAACAATCTTCAAGACCTGATAGAGTATCTCAGCAGCAAGCAAGCCCATTAGGACGTATCATATTAGCTTTCGCAAATACACCTATGCAATACATGCGATTAACAAAGAAGGCTTTCTTAGACCTTGTTAACGGCAGAGGAGATGCTAAAACAAACATATCTAGGATCGTTTATTATATGGCTGTTCAAAATATGATATTCTCCGGATTGCAAGCCGCATTGTTTGCCTCTTTGTTTGAGGATGAAGACGAAGATGAAGTTGACGCAAAAGAACTTAGGATAGCCAATTCAATGTTAGACAGCATCCTTAGAGGAGTTGGTATATATGGAGCTATTGCAGCAACAGGCAAAAATATTGTTTTAGAAATTGACAGGCAAGCCAATAAAGATCGTCCCGATTATACTCAAGCAGCACTAAGAGCTTTAGATGTATCTCCACCTATATCTTCTAAGATGCGGAAGTTAATGAGTGCAGGTAGAGCTTTTAGCTACAAAAGTGTTAGAGATAAAATGACAGGCGTTAGCTTAGAAAATCCAGCTTTTTACGCTGGAGGCCAAGTGGTATCGGCTTTAACTAATGTACCCTTGGATAGAGCCATTAAAAAAGCAGACAACTTAAGAGTTGCAGTAGATGGAGACACAAAGTTATGGCAATCAATAGCCTTAGCTTTAGGTTATAGCCAATGGGATCTAGGCCTAGTTGAAACAAGCAAAAGCAAAAGCAAAAGCAAAAAGAAAAAGAAAAATAAATTTGGAACTACACCCACCTGGAAAAGAAAAGTAAAAGGCGATGGTGGTTGGAAAAAAAGAAACTAAAAATATGAGCATCAACGAATTGAAGTTATACGCTATTAATAGCAGCACCTTAGGCGTAACTACTTTTACGCAAATTGAAGATTGGTTAAAAATTGCATTACTAGTAGTGACTATAGGTTACACTATAACTAAATGGGCAAAAGTGAAAGATGAGGACGATAAATAAAGTTATTGTACATTGTACTGCGACTCCAGAGTGTAGACATACAACTGTAGAAGATGTGAGAAGATGGCATTTAGATAGAGGTTGGTCTGATATTGGATATCATTACCTGGTTTATCTGGATGGTACTGTCCATGAAGGTAGGCCTATAGAAATTCAGGGAGCTCATACTAAAGGGCAAAACAAAAACTCAATAGGTATTGCATACGTCGGAGGCATTGATAAAGATACCTTTAAACCTAAAGATACTAGGACAGATGAGCAGAAAGAAGCCTTAGTTGATATGCTAGAATTTTTTAAGATTGCTCACCCTGAAATTACAATTCACGGGCATAATGAATTCGCTAGCAAAGCCTGCCCTTGCTTTGACGCAAAAACTGAATATGATAACATAACAACCATGTGGAAATGAAACCCATAACAGCAGTAGTAAAAGAAAAAGGTGGAGCCGTAACTTACCCATCAAATCAAGAAGTTACTTTAAATGCCGACGGATCAGGAGGACCTGTATATAATAATTCGCCAGCACAATTTGGACCTCAAGGTCTAGGTAGAAAAGGAAACAATGGCTACAGCGTAGGTTCTCCTGCAAAGTGTTGGTCTGGCTATAAGCGTGTACCAGGCACAAAGAAAGGCGCTAAAGGTAGTTGCAAAAAAAAATAAAAAAACGCCAGTAAAATTAATTACTGGCGTTTCATATTGTAAGCATATATGCTTACTTTTGCTTCATATTGTAAACGTATACGCTTACTATCCGTCGCAAGCTAAGCAATCTTCATTCATTGCTGTTGCCGCAATATCCCCACGTAGAACGCTCTCTGTTCTCGTATAATACAAAGTCTTCACTCCGTTTTTCCAAGC
>TARA_B110000285_G_scaffold235567_1_pt1 | contig 10036 bp, 14 predicted proteins | sample TARA_B110000285 | Tara Oceans TARA_B110000285 (sample SAMEA4397756) | marine metagenome | biome: Polar Biome; feature: [SRF] surface water layer (ENVO:00010504); material: water (ENVO:00002006), including particulate matter (ENVO:01000060) such as... | depth 5 m
GAAGGAATTAATGATAGAACAGCTGCGGATGGATATCAAAGATATTGTCTCCGGCTTATATCCAATTGAGCTTAGGATGGTATTATAAAAAAATAGATGATTTCTGGTTAAACCTTTCTCCATTATCATCAAGGGTCTTACTAGTTTCAGGGCGTTTTACAGATGATTTACTTCCAGGTGGAACATACTTTGGTGTTGACGCAGATAAAAGCGCTAAATTTTTCTTAGGAGCTGGAGTTAGCGGTTTTTATAAAAAAGAAATTGTGAAAAATATTTTTTGGGAAAATAAGTTAAGCATTTATCTTAATTATATTGAAAAATCACAAAATATCGATTTTGATTGGGACACCAATATTCGCTTTAAAGTGAATGACAAAATATCAGGAAACTTTATCATGCATATTCTTTATGATGATGATTTGGTAAGCAAATTACAATTGAGAGAACTCCTAGGATTGGGGATTAATATAGACTTGTAGTTATTACTGCCCTCTTGCTTTTCGCAGAAACCAATCGTAATTATAATAGGTAACGAAAATATTGTAGAAATTTCCTTGACCTCTAGGATCAAATTCAACTACAATTGTTCTCTCTGGATCTACAAGACGAATGCAAGGCAGGTTTTTCTTGACTAAGAGTGGGTTTGACCAGTTTTCTTGGGCATAAACTGTTTTGTATTTTTTGTTTTCAAAAAACGCCCTACTTATAACTAAGTATTTTTCGGCCTCTTTTATTGTCAAGTTTTTTTTGCTCCAAAGATTTAGACTAATCAATTTGTTTTCTTCAGCGACTAAAGATCTTTTTCGAACGGCATATATAGTACCTTTTCCAAGCGCAACATTGGTTAACTTTTTTTGGCTTGATTTTAATATTTTTTTTGCTTCAGAAATACCCATATCAAAGTAAAATTCATCAAAAAGAATTTCTTGGGAATACCCAGTCTTAAGAAGTAATAGGAAAATAACAAAGTAATAATGTTTTTTTTTCATTGTGGTTAAGTCAATTTTCAAAAAAACAAATGTAAGTTAGATTTATATATTGGGCAACTTAACTGACTTGAGCAGAGGAATGAATTATATTTTTTATTTGATAACAACCTCAAAATGCTTGAATATAATTATGAGTTATTGAGGTTATTTTAAGTAATTTGGAAAGATGTTTTATATCTGAAAATAATAATACATGAAACCAAAATATGCATTAATTACCGGTGCCTCTTCGGGTATTGGCCTTGAAATAGCAAAATCTTTAGCAAAACGTAATTTCAATTTAGTCTTAACGGCAAGAAGTGAAGAAACTTTGAAAGAACTTTCAAAAGAAATTGCGGCTAACTTTTCTGTAAAAGTAGATTATATATCGTGTGACCTAATAAATAAAGAAGCGCCTCAACAACTGTATGATTTTTGCAATGAAAAAGGTTATCAAATTGAGATGCTGGTAAATAATGCAGGGTACTCAATTCCCACTTCTTTTGATCAAACACCCATGGAGGAGGAAGAGGAATTTATTAGGGTGCTGGGAATTGCTGTAATTTCTCTTTGTAAGCAATTTATAAATGATATGCTAGAAAGAGGGCAAGGACGTATTATGATTGTCTCTTCTGTTGCAGCATTTGCCCCGCCTTCCTCAATTCAAACTTTATATGGTCCTATAAAAACTTTTATGAACCGATTCAGTGAGAGTTTAAATAGAAATTATAATCATAAGGGTATAACTTCTACCGCAGTTTGCCCAGGATATACAATAACTAATTTCCATGATGCAAGCGGGGTTCAAAAAGAAATGGATAGCGTTCCTGGTTTTATGAAAAAAAAATCGAAACAAGTGGCAGAAGAAGCAGTAATAGCCACTCTAAAAGGGAAAAAAATATGTGTTCCCTCCAAAACATTTAAAGTTATTGTTTTTTTACTGAAGATTATTCCACATTCATTTTTTTCACCTTTAAGCGCATTCTTATCGCCAGGGCGTTATATTAAAAAATAACACTGAAATAATCCTTATTTTATTCCAGTAAGAATTAGAGTTCCTGCCCAATTTTCTTTTGGACCTAAGCGCCAACTAGAAACTTCCTTAAAGCCTGCTTCTAAAAAAAATATTTCCCATTCTGATGCTGAAAAAAGAGACATAATTGAAATACTGCAATCCTCAGGCCAGGAATGAGTCACAGTATTTTCAAAATAAAAATCTAAACCAATAATAAGTCTTGCTCCTTCTTTTAACCAATAGGAAAGAACATGTTGAATAAGTTTTTGGGGATCTTTTAAATAATAGAAAACTTCCATAGAATGAACAAGATCTACTTTTTTTTGTGGCTTCCAAAGCATTAAGTCTTCGCAAATATAACTGCTCTTAAGGTCTAATTTTTTAGCTTTTTGAACCATTTTTATAGATCCATCTATTCCAATTGCTTTTTCGCATTCTGGAAGGGAAGCTACCAAACGAACTACCCATCCATTTCCACAACCGGCATCAATAAAAGAAAATTTTTTTAGTTCTTTTGTGGCAAATGAAATCATGCTTTCGACTGATTCCTTGTGGTTTTTTTCCATTCCCTTGTCTTTACCAAGAGTTACCCAATCACTAAATACGTCTATAGGTAATTTTCTCATAACCTTTTTTAATAAGATTTAAAAATACTTATTCTATCATGACAAAAAATAGTTTTTGTTTAGTTTTTAAAATGAATCTCCTTAAAAGTTTCCCTAAACCATAAGAATTCATATTTTTATATTCTAAACACTAAAATTTATTTATTATGATAAAGTCTAACAAGCTGCTAGCAATTTCTGCTTTTTTATTTTTCACCACTGTAATCCAAGGTCAGAAAAGTGATTTGTCACTAGATGCTTTTGTAGAACAACACCAGTCTTTTGAGGAAAATGAAAATGGTGAAATCACTCCAATAAACGTAATCGAAATAAATAAAATATTAAAATTTTTAGTGGAACAGAAGTTTCCTAACATCGCTAGAACTAGAAATATAATTTGGGATTCATATACTACTTTTGTGAGCCCTTTTGATAAATATCATTTCCACACTTTTATCATTCAAGTTAAAATGGAAGGTGTTGAGCGCTATAAATATGTTGAAGTAACGTATGATCCAGAAACTAAAAAAGCGAATACTGAATATACATGGAACGCTGAAAAAGAAGATTTCTTTATTCCAGAGGTGGAAGAGGAAATTACAGAAGAAAGCTCTTCAAATAATTAACCCTTTAGCTCTTAAATGCCTTTTATTTGTCAGAAAGGAATAAACATTACTCATGTAGTGGTTTTTATTTTTTTGCGTTTATATTAGAGTTATTCAATTTTAATTAATATTCATGAAAAACATATGCTGCTTAATGGTTTTATTGATTCTTGGATGCAGTCCTAAACAATCTGAATGGAATAATCTTCTTGTAAATAATTCTTTGGAAGGTTGGCATATTTTCCAGGATGATGGTTCAAAAAAAGGATGGCGCGTAGAAAATAATATTTTAATTTTTGATACTATTTCAGCCCTAGAGTCTGGCTTAGATGATGCCAGTCTTTTATCCAATAAAAAGTACACAAGTTTTGAAATTAAATTTGATTGGAAAATTGAAAAAGGTGGAAATAGTGGATTCATGTGGGGAGTAAGTGAAGCCCCTGAGTATAAATTTCCCTATCAAACAGGTCCTGAAATTCAAATCATTGATATTGCCATTTATGATACTCCAAAGGATGTTCTTGGGGGTGAAATAGAGCTTAACAATATACTTACTGACCTAAATGCTAAAAAACATTATTTAGGTGCTGTTTATGACATGTATTCTCCAAAAGAAATCAATTCTTATAATACAGCAGGAGAATGGAATACTTATCACATCAAAATAGACCATAAGAATAATGAAGGATGGGTAAAGCTAAACGAAAAGCTTATTAATAAATTTAAACTTAGAGGGCCTGAATGGGATACTTTATTACAGAAAAGTAAATTTAGTAAATCAGAAGGTTACGAATATTTAGGTGACAAAAGATGGTACGATTTTGCAACATATCCAGAGGGATATATCAGTTTTCAGGATCACCCAGGTAAAGCATATTTTAAAAATATTAGCGTTAAAGAATTAAATTAATTGTTGATAATATTTCTTTTGAAATTCATAATTAGTTATAATTTTTAACGCTATGAAAAATCAAAGTCAAGAAAATCAATTTTTTAAAGTTTTCCTCCCTTTAGGGGTGCTCTTAGAATTTTTACTTCTTACTTATTTTTTTGTCACAAAAGACTCTTTTGGAGATGTGTTTCGATTTGCTGCCAGATACTCTGGAAGACTCTCATTTATTGTTTATGTAGTCTGTTTTTACTTTTTTTCAAATTCCTTCAAACAAGGATGCGATCTTGATAAAACACGAAAAGGGGTCATTCTATTTTGTGTTTTACACCTTATTCATTTTGTCTTTCTTGCGCTTTCTGTTTTTTTAAATCAATTACCAATAATTCCTTTCAAATTATTGGGTGGCTTTTTAGCCTATTTTTTAATAATCGCTTATCCTTTTGTTATTTATAGGATTAAAAAGGTATTATACCATTTTCTATATTTTTATTATGTGGGTTTTGTAATGGCAATGACTTTCATGGCGCGAATAAAAGGAGAGTTTCAAGGCGCACTCCCTGAGCCGTTTCACTTTATTGGTTTAGTAACGGTAGTTTTTGTTTTTATTCTTTTTGGGGCTAAGATTTACTCTCACAAAAAAAGAGCAATGAAAACATAAAACACAACCTACTTTATAGAATTAATTATAAATAAAAAGTCCTTCACTAAAGTGAAGGACTTTAACTTGTTCAGGTATTTATCGTTTTATAAGCGATTGATACTCTTTAAAAAAAAGTATTACTCAGTCGCATCTTCAACTACTTCTTCTTTTAAAGAATTCATAAGACCGCCAGCATCAAAATAATCGCCACCTGCGATTACCTTTCCATCTTTGAAGTCCCAAGTATGGTAACCAATTAGCTCCCAGCTTTTGCCTGAAGCAGAATGAATTCCTTTCCACTTTCCATATGTGCGAACGCTTCCATCAGCCAAACCTGTTTCGGGTGAAACGCCTGGTAACCAGTTTCTAGGGGTGAAAAGAACATCTTCCATTGCATCATGCCAGCCTTTTAAATAAGCTCCGAATTCAGTTTTACCAATTTCTTTAGAACCGTGAAATGCAGGTTGCCACTGAAGATCTTCATGAATCATTGCAAGTTGAGCATCAAGGTCAGCTTCTGTTCCTTGTAGTTCAAGAATTTTTTTTGCAGTTTCAAGATTACTTGTATAGTCCGGATGTAATCCTGGAGTACACGATATGAAAAAGCTAAATAGAGTAATGGTTAGTATTTTTTTCATTTTTAGATGATTAATTATAGATTGCTACTAGAAAAACTCTCCAATATTGAGGAGCTTTAAATTATTTTAATTTGATAATACTTTCTTAAAAAGCATAAGAAAGTCCTAAGCTGACAAGTCCTGCGCTATTGTCTATTTTTACACCACTTGGAATATTATTTGCACCTATAAGACCAACTTCTTCATCAGAAAGACCCTTATCATATCTGACGTCTATTCCTAATTTACCTAAATGTAATCGTGCTCCAATATGAATCCCAACAGTTGCATTTTGTTTTACTTCTTCAACACTTGGAATATCATCAGAAGAAATTTTATATCTTAATGTTGGACCTGCAAAACCACTCAAGATAGGGAGAACCTTTAAACCTAAAGATATGGGAGCTTCTAATCTTGACTGTTTAACAGATACGTTATCAGTAAATTGAGAGTAATGCAACTCTGGTCTTAAATATAGCATCAATAATTTTATTTCTGAATATATTCCAACGTAGAATCCGTTAATATTTTCTTTTGCGTCATCTAGAGAAGGGTTGTCTGCCATAATTTTATCTAGATCAGAAGTGTTAAAGTTTAAACCAGCTTTTGTGCCAAATTTAATAAACTTATTTACTACTTTTTTGGCAACAGGAACTGCTGCATCTTGTGAATAAGCATTAGTGGCGACGATTAAAATAAATAGTATGAAAAGTTTTTTCATTTTATTTTTGTTTATTAAATTAATAATAGTTAAAATCCAATTTAGCAATTAATATTTAAATGTTTGATAATTTAAGTGACTTTATTTAAAATTGGTTTTAGGCTAAAAATAAAGTATTAACCTGCACTTAAAAAATTATCTTTGAAAATGGGATTAACTAATAATGACATTTTTAAAAAGCTTAGAGTAGCGCACAAACTCCGTGACGATGAAATTGTTGAAATATGTAAATTAGTTGACTACAAAATTTCTAAATCAGAACTTGGCGCGTTTTTTAGGAATGAAAAACATGAAAAGTATATGGAATGCGGGGATCAAATTCTCCGAAATTTTCTAAACGGTCTAGTTATTCATTTAAGGGGTCCAATGGAGAAAAAAGAAAGTCTTAAATAAAATAAATTCCAGAAAGTATATAAACACAATATGTGTTAGTGTGAATTCGATAAATTAAATGAAGAGGGAATTAAAATAAATCACTTGCCTCATATTGGAATTATGGTTGAAATTCCAAACGTAGCTTTTCGCCCAGAAATTTATGTTAAAAGTGTAGACTTCTTTTCTTTTGGCACAAATGATTTAGCTCAATTTTTTATGGCAGCAGATAGAACTAATGATAATGTTTCTTCTTATCTATCTCAATCTAAAGAAAGTATCCTTATTTTAATTAAAAACTTCACTGAAGTTGCTCATAAAGAGGGTAAAAAAATAAGTATTTGTGGGGAACTTGCCTCTGATGAAGAATGTTTATCTTATTTCTTAAACGTCGGAATTGACTCTTTGAGCATAACCCCTTCATTAGTTCCAAAAATTAAGAATTACATAAGAAATATTCTCTGATTTGTTGGCTTAAAATTATTTTATAATATGATTAATTTAAAATATTTGAAAATTAAAAACTTTACACTAATAATATATTTTTTTAGCCTAGTTACTTTTTTAGGATTAGCTTTATATTCACCAGACATTCCCGTTTCTGAATTAAAAAAAATATATACTAATCAATATTCAAAATTTATTCAAATTGAGGGAATGGATGTTCATTACCGTGATGAAGGAATTGGTCAAGTTATTGTTTTGTTACATGGGACTGGTGCTTCATTGCATACTTGGGATAAGTGGACAAAAGAATTAAAAAAACATTACAGAGTGATTCGTTTAGATCTTCCAGCTTATGGATTGACTGGACCTCACCCTGAAAACAAATATTCAATTAAAGATTATTCTAATTTCCTTAATTTGTTTCTTGAACTCCTTCAAATTGAAGACTTTATTCTTTCAGGAAACTCATTAGGTGGAGAAATTGCATGGTTTTACGCCTCCGAATATCAACATAAAATTAAACTGCTAAGTCTTTTAAATCCCTCTGGATTTCTTAATAAAGATATAGATACCCCACTTGTTTTTAAATTAGCAAGAGCTCCAGGAATTAATAAACTACTCAGGTATATTACGCCGAGATTTTTTATTAGAAACACTTTAAAGGAAGTTTACTTTGATAAGACCAAACTAACTGATAAAAAAATAGACACATACCGAGATTTGATTTTAAGAGAAAACAATAGAGAATCTTTTATTTATAGATCACTTTTAAAACCCCAAGATTATACAGATAGACTTAAGCTTATTTCAAGTCCTACTCAAATTATATGGGGAAATGAAGACGCTTGGATTCCTGTTTCTAATTCTATACTTTTTGAAAAGAAAATACCTAATGCAACAGTTGATTTAATGCAAAAAACAGGTCACATTCCAATGGAGGAAAGACCTTTTGAAAGCTTAGATTTATTATTAAATTTCATAAAAAGTAATGTTCAATGTTTATAAGCTCTGGGAAGAAAAGGAAGCTAAAATTAATTAGTGACGTAAGAACTTAGTGAAGATGATATGATTTCAAATTGATTTATGATTAATAATCCTATAGTATATAAATATTATTTAAACAAAATTAACAATCCAATTAAGGCAATAGAGCATCTGGAAAAGAGGATAAATTGATTCCCCAAATCATTGGAAGAATAAAGTAAACCATCACAGTTATTAATAGAATAGAAAAAACATTTAAAACGATTCCTCTTGAAACCATGTCAGGAATTGACAAATAGCCTGAACTAAAAACAACAGCATTTGGCGGAGTAGCTACTGGAAGCATGTATGCACATGAAGCTGCAATGGCGGCAGCTATCATAAGCCCAAAAGGATGTACACCCACCTCTAGGGCTAGAGGTGCCAAAACAGGAAGTAACATGGCTGTAGTTGCTAAATTAGAGGTTATTTCAGTTAAAAAATTTACAGCTGTTACTAGTAATAAAATAAGTAAAATAAGTGGTAAGCCTCCAAATGCAGTCATTAATTCTCCTAACCATACTGCCAGTCCGCTCACATCAAAAGCTTTTGCTAAAGCCATTCCGCCTCCAAAAAGCAGTAAAATTCCCCACGGAAGTTTAAGTGTGTCTTTCCAACTAATTAACAATTCTTTTTTCTTTCCACTAGGAAGAATAAATAGTAATAAGCCAAAAGTGATGGCTATAATAGTATCGTCTAAGGCCGGAAAAAAAGGCTGTAAAATAAAAGAACGACTGATCCAAGAAAAAGCCGCTAAAACAAAAACAATGCCTACCCAACGTTCTTCATAAGAAAGTGGCCCAAGTTCATTTTTTAAACGTTTAATTTCATCAAGTCCACCAGCAAATTCGTTTTTTTTAAACGTAAAAGCAACGCGAGTAAGGTACACCCAACAAAACATCAAAAGAATTAATGAAATTGGAAATCCAAACATAAACCATTCTAAAAAATTAATTTCATATCCATATGTTTCTGAAATTACTCCTGCCAAAACTAGATTTGGAGGTGTGCCAATTAAAGTTGCAATACCGCCTATAGAAGCGCTATAGGCAATTCCCAACATTAAGGCTTTTCCGAAAATTATATTTTCATTCTCTTCTGTACCTGGATTGTCTTTAAGCTGTTTAATGATACCAATTCCAATGGGGAGCATCATAACGGAAGTTGCAGTATTGGAAATCCACATAGATAAAAAAGCAGTGGCTACCATAAAACCTAAAATAATCTTTCGGACATCAGAGCCAATAAAGGCAATGATTGTAAGTGCAATTCGTTTATGGAGGTTCCATTTTTCGATTCCTATGGCAATGAGAAAGCCCCCAAAAAAAAGAAAAACAAATTTATGCCCAAAAGCGGCCGTTGTAGTGGATAGTTCCATTCCTCCAGTAAGGGGAAACAAAATAATGGGCAGTAATGCCGTTGCGGCAATTGGAATAGCCTCTGTTATCCACCATATAGCAATCCAAAGAGTGGCTGCCAAAATAGAGTGCCCCTCTTTAGAAAGTCCCTCAAAAGGACCAATTAGGAAAATAAATGTGAATGCTAAAGGCCCTAAAAAAAGGCCTATTTTTTTTTGCATATGTATTTAGTTTGTGGCTGACGTATGGTCTGAAATAATAAACCATTGATCTTTGACTTTAAGCCATGTTAATGTGAAAAAGCCGCTAGTGTCTTCAATATCTCTAGTGAGATAAAATGATCCTTGTCGTTGAACCACTAAGGCACTTAAAGAGATCATATCTAAAATTTTAAAAGCTAACATTCCCATTAATTGACTACTTGAATAGTTTTTTTTATAGCGATCCCGTGTGGCTTCCCAGCCATATATTGGCCCAGAAGCCCCCGAAAAAATAAGGTGCTCTGTTTTTAAATACCCTTCCATAAAAGCATCAATATCACCCGCATTCCAATCTGACTGTTGCTTAAATAATTTTGTGGTAATGTTTATAGAGTCCTTTTTAGAAACAGGCTGTTGTGCGTACATAAAAATTAAAAAAAAGAATAAAACGCTGCTAAAAATCCATTTCATATTTTTTTACTTTATTGTTGGATATTGAATATTGAGTTGCTCTAAATAAGTATCATATTTAGTTTCATCAAAATAGAATTTTTCTAGCTGCGGTCTAAATTG